>Ga0209986_10001734_pt1 | contig 20654 bp, 13 predicted proteins | sample BlataG_FD_183168 | JGI IMG/M metagenome (GOLD analysis project Ga0209986, IMG submission 183168) | Deep subsurface microbial communities from Black Sea to uncover new lineages of life (NeLLi) - Black_00105 metaG (SPAdes) (version 2) | ecosystem: Environmental > Aquatic > Marine > Oceanic >... | reverse complement strand
ACTCCAAAGGCACAGCGGGTGCCATATACTACTATCATAATACAGAAGGCAACCGCGACTACGATATAGCCATAGAAGAGCCCTGTCCTGGTACCTGTAGGTTGATCGACTTTCCGGTTAGCTATGCTGAACCCCTTTTTATTACTCGTCTGGAATATTGGTGAATTTAGCCTGTACGTAGAAAGGTTTCTTTTACCGTTACCACCCGATTATAGCACGACTCCCTGTGATACTACGCTTGCAACCACTCTATCATCTACATATGGCTACTCAAGTAGCCAATTAATAAGCATCAAATGAGCAATCAGTCAGGTAACAAAACGATGAAAAGTTCAAAAGGTAACTTTATAGCTTATTGCTACATACTGCCCCAGCCCTGCCTCTGTAGAGCTATCAAATATCGGGTGTCTATCTGTTGGGGATGCCTTATGTGTGTGGTCGCACATTATAGCAAATTGCACGACAAGGCAAGTGTGTACTCACTCCATAGCTCTTTGTGTCCACTTTTGTGCTTGCCCTCTTGAGGTCAGGCAATAGCGACGTTTCTGTTCTGACACAGATTTGCCAAGGCATACTTCGGACCTCTGACTGCCAACGCAGATTTGATTTCACCCATATCTGCGTGCTACTATCGCACTAATTACAGACTAAATAGTTGCAACTACAGAGCAGTATGGATGATTGAAGCTGGGAACAGTAGTTTGGCTGGGAACATAACCTGCTAGTAGTGGTTTCGATATGTGCGTGTACGTACTTTGTATTGGTAGTCACAGGATGTGAAGTGATGAAGTTTCTCCACACGGCGGACTGGCAACTTGGTATCAAAGTGGCGCATGTGGGTGGGGATGGAGTACGCATACGTGAGGAGCGCCTTGCTTCTCTCAATAGGGTAGCTGAGGCTGCTCAGAGTCACTCCGTAGATTTCATCCTCATCGCTGGAGACACTTTTGAGAACAATGGAGTCGAACGGACTCTAGTACAGAAAGCTGTTGACATCCTATCAAACTTCAAAATACCCGTATATTTAATACCTGGCAACCATGATCCTTTGACACCAGGGTCTGTCTGGGAGCATCCGTCTTGGGAGTCAGCAAATAAAGTTACAATTCTCCGAAAGGAGGAACCTGTCAGGGTTCCAGGTGGGATTCTCTATCCGTGCCCGGTAAGGGAGAAATATTCGCGTAAAGACCCGACGGAATGGATACGAGCCAGCGATGCCGAGGGGATTCGGATTGGTGTGGCACATGGAACGGTAGAAGGCATCCTGCAGGAAGAACCGGATTATCCCATTCCTCGGGATGCGGCAATCCGTGCCGGACTTGATTATCTTGCTCTGGGCCACTGGCATTCGACAGCAATCTATCCAGCACCGGACGGAGCGGAGCGCATGGCATACTCCGGGACTCACGAAGCTACGAAGTTTGGAGAACGGGATAGCGGGAATGTCCTGATAGTGGATATCCCCAGTCCTGGAACACCACCCAAAATCACACCTGTTCATACTGGCAATCTTTCGTGGCATACGATAGATGAGGACATTCGGGAGTCCGGAGATCTCCTGCGCATACGCAGTCAAATAGAAGCCATAGAAAACCCCGCCTCTACGCTGGTTAAGCTACGCATCGGTGGGCTTATGTTTGCAGAGGACAGCGACGAGGTCAACCGTATTCAGGAAGTTTTGACTTCCAGGTTTCTTTTCTCCCACGTGGATGTATCAATGGTTCGACCCTCTCCTGAAGATGAGAACTGGGTAACCAATCTGCCGCATGGGATACTCCGCAATGTTGCTGCCCGGTTAAAGGAACTTGCAGCCCCTGACTTTACGGAGAAACGACCGGAAGGAGTTTCCCCTGAAGTGGCATCCAAGGCACTCCTGGAGCTTTATGCCCTGGTAACCGAGGTGTCACCTTGATTCTGCAATCGATACGTGTTGCCAGTTGGCGTTGTTTTATAGACCCTCTAGGAGTCGGTCCCTTCGTGGATGGTCTTAATGTCCTTTATGCTCCTAATTCGACCGGGAAATCCACTCTATTTGAGGCTTTACTTCGGGGTATTCTCGATGGACACCGGGTCAGCGGAAAAGAGGTACAAGCCATCCGCCCCTGGGGACGTTCGTTATCGCCCACAGTTACTGTGGAGTTTACTCACAACGGCACGGATTATAGAATTACAAAACAGTTTCTCGATAATGTCAGTTCAAAGCTTGAGAGAAAGGAAGACGGGCGATTTGTTAGCCTGGCAGAAAGTAATAAAGCCGACGAAACAGTTCGGGCAATTCTCAGCCAGAACACCCCCGGGAAGGGTTTGGCGCAATCTAAAGACTGGGGCTTGGCGCAAGTTCTGTGGGCACCGCAGGGCGACCTTACCATCGGGCAACTTTCGGGCGATGTTTTATCCGATATCAGGACTTCGCTCGGAGTACAGGTTGCTGGTTCTGAAGCCAGCCCAATAGAGAAACGAATTCAGGACAGCTGGAGTGAATTCTTTACTTCAGGTGGAAAACTGAAGACTGGCAAAGGTGCCCCTTCTATAATCAGTCTCAAAGAAAAACTACCAAAAGCAGAATCCGAGCTTACAACTGCACGCTTACAACAGCAGGCTTTCGACGAAACAGCACAGCGTGTTGAAGAGCTACGGGTACGTCATACTAAAGCCAAAACCGACACCGAGAACATCAGCAAGGCACTTAAGGAAGCCCGCTCCACAGTCGATTCTTACAAAACGCTACTTTCGGAAAAGAAGCAGCGGGAAGAGCGCTTCAAAACCACCGAAGCACAGCACAGCGAGTTGAAGCAAAAAGTGGAAACAGTCAAAACGGCAAGGAAAGAACTCGACGATGCCAGGGAAGCACTGGGCAAACTGGAGCTGAATATACCGCAGCAGGAGCAAAAGGTACAGAATTGCCAAAAAGAAGCAGATGAAGCAAAAACTGCGCTGAATGATGTCCGCAAACGACGGCAGGCAATCGATAATGCTCAGGAGACGGCAGAACAGGCACGCCGTTTCATTGAAAACAACAAGACGCTGGCTGACCTGAATGGGCGGATTGAGAAAATCACCACAGCTCAAAAAACTCTCGCTGAGTGCGAGGGGGAACGCGCCGACCTGGTAGCACCGGATACCAGGGTACTGTGGGACATCGGAAAGGCAATTAAGGACATCGACGAAGCCCAGGTGCGCATCGATGCTTCTCTCATAACACTCGAAATAACTCCGGAACAGGATGGCTCACTGGAGGTACTTTCCGGGGAAGAAACCGGAACACATACGTTGCATCAGGGAAGTCCCATCCAGATTAAAGGCTCTCCCGAAGTGGTGGCAAACTTACCCGGCATCGCACGGCTCAGTGCCTGGGGACCCGCCGGCTCTATTGATGTACATCGTGATGATAGGGCGGCGGCTGAGCGCAGGCTCGAAGAATTGACAGAGCCATTTGACACCAATGACCTGACCAAACTGGAGATGCTCAGCAGGAGTGCCGAGGAACTGGACAAGAGGCTTGCCCAAGCCAAAACCCAGCTTGAGACCCTGTTATCAGGCGAATCCATTGATGTTATTAAACAGAAGCGTTCGCAAGTTGAAGCCTTCATGGCAAAGATACTGGAGCAGCACCCTGATTGGAATAACACACTACCGGACGCTGAAGCCCTCAAAATAGGAGCACAGGAAAGCAAAACTGCCTTCTTAAAAGAAATCGAAACCGCCGAGCCTCGCTGGGGGGCAGCGCAGGTTGCTTTAACCGAAGCTGCAGAACAAAAGGCAACGCTCTCTACACGGCGGGAAGGAATAAAAAACCAGATTGAGTCGACTGAATCGAGACTGGCTTGGCTAACCCTTGACGGAAAATCGGATGAGGAAAGTGAGAAGGAAGTAAAAGAAGCAGCGCTTGCCTGGGAAGGAGCAAGAGCAAAACAGGAAGACATTGAAGAGCAGGTCTTGGTATTTGGAGAAGACCCCACTGCTGTGGTGGAGAAACTGGAAGAGCAGCTTGAAACTGCTGGCGAGATAGCAACCAGTGCTCTAGAAGAAGAAAAAACCGAGGAAGGGAAACTTCAACAGCTTTCTGCCCAGGGCACGTATTCGGCACTGGCTTTGCTTGAGGAAAAACTGGCTAGCCTGAAGTCGGACATTGCCAGCGAAGAGTTGCGTATAAGTGCTATTGAGCTTGTTCATACAACGCTGGAGCAATGCCGCGCCGAGGCATTGGCTGGTGTTACCAGCCCCGTGGAAGCAGTGGCTACGCAAATATTACAGCGCATCGCTGGGAAAAAGCTCGGGAGCCTGCGTCTCAGCAAGTCCTTCGAACCTGCCCACGTTCTTCCCGAAATCTCTGAGACATCTATCTCTCTTGATAACGTCTCTGGTGGTGAGAAAGAGCAGATTTACCTGGCTACCCGTCTTGCCCTCGCCGAAGTGCTGGCAAAAGACGAACGTCAACTCGTAGTCCTCGATGATGTATTAGCAGCCACCGATGCCGACCGTCTCGGTCGTATAATGACTATCCTGGAAGAATCCGCCGAGCATTTGCAGATACTCATCCTCACCTGCCACCCTGAAAGATACCGCGGACTGGAAGGAGCGCGGTTTATTGATTTGGAGGGGGTGGTGCGGAGTGGTGAATGAGGTGTCCAAATTCAGGAGGCTTGGCAGCCATGTCACAAATGCTACAATTCTACATAGAATAGTGGATTAGGCGAACCCAGAGTTCGTCTGTATGGTTGTTGGGCGACATTTGGCTCTTGGTTCTGGGACTCAATAGGTGATACGAATGGGAAAGAAACAGACGTTGGAGGACATTCTGAAGAAAAAGACAAGAGAACCCCAAATTATTTATCTTCTGGGTGGAGGTGCATCATTCTGCGCTGGACTTCCTAGCATTTTTCAATTGACGCAGTTAGTTCGATCTAGCTTACGCAATACATCCTGCAGGACGTTTGAAGAAACCGTGCAGTCCTTAATTGATAATGGGATAGAGAGCCCTAACATTGAGGAGCTTCTCTCTGAATTATACTATCGTTTGAGCGCAGTAGATTTGTCATGCCATGACCGAGAGCGGTTTAAGGTGACCTTGGAGGAGGTTTGCCAATATATCCAAAATGCTCTGAAGGTTGATGGCCCAACTGAGTATCATAAGGAGTTCTTGCGTCATTTAGTCAGTCGTCGAGACGCAGAACCTGCAAAAAAGGCACCCCCGATACAGATCTTTACAACCAACTATGATTTGTTGATAGAGTTAGCTTGCGAGGAATTGCATCTAGTTGCAATCAACGGCTTTGAAGGTATTTTCCACCGGCGCTGGAATCCAAATTGTTTTGACTATGACATTGGAAAGGCAACAACTCATGCGCAAACTCCACGTTTCGAGCCCTCTGCTCACCACATTAGACTCTATAAGCTTCATGGCTCGCTCAGTTGGTTTGAAGACAATGGTGAATTTTGCGAGGACAAGCCATCTTTAGTGTCAAAGAGGACTCCGCTAATCATCTATCCATCAAGAGTAAAGTATGCTGCATCTATCCGTCCTCCTTTTGACTGGCTCTTCCGCAGATTTGGTGATGCGATTAGCAAAGCTAGGCTATTGATTTGCCTTGGTTATCGGTTTGCAGATGAACACCTAAACCAGTACATATATAATGGCCTCGATAATGGACTTTCTGTTTTGGTGTTTTCTAAAGAACCAATAGATGCCATTGTCAACAAGTCTACTTATCCTCGAGTTAGTATGATTAGCGAGGAAAGCACGATAATTGATGGTAAAGATCAAAATAAAGCTACTGATTTGTGGGCTTTTGAAAAATTCGCGAAATGGCTTCCAGCTCTGAAGGAGAAATAAATATGGCAAAGAATCAAGAAACGGAAATTGGCTATGTCATTGAGGTTAGTGGAGAGCGTGCTGTGGTCGAATTGACAGTCGATACCACAACTCCATTGGATGGAGACTACTATCCAGGTCAGCTAGGCTCACATGTAAAGATCCCCTTCCGAGACCTCAATATTATTGGTGTAGTAGCGAACATTCGCATGCTTGACATTACGCCTTCAACAAGGCCGGGCCAAGAAGTTGCTGGCGAAACTATCAGTAAGAAAGTCGCTGAGTGCCTCCTTATAGGCACTCTAAGTCACGAGGGACAATTTAGGCGTGGTGTTGCTGTATACCCGAACGTTGGGCAAAAAGTGAGCATGATTGGGCCAGAGGAACTAAAAGAAATCTTCTCAGAATTCGTCAGCCAGGGTTTCTCCTTTGCCTGTCTAGCTCAGTCAGAAGACCAACGGGCATTCATCCATGTAGATCGCTTCTTCGGTAGGCATACTGCCATTCTCGGGACTACGGGAAGCGGAAAATCTTGCACTGTGGCAAGTATCTTACAGCAGACAATTAACAAATACCCTGACACACATATACTCGTGATAGATTTGCACGGAGAATACGCCACAGCTTTTCCTGACAACACTCAACTAATTGAAGCTGACCAAGTAGAGTTGCCATATTGGCTACTGAACTTTGAAGAGTTTCAAGACCTGGCTGTTGATATAACTGAATTTACTGCTCATAACCAGATTACTGGACTCCGAAATGCACTCCTGCAAGCCCGTCAGAATACTGACAAGGCAGAAGGACTTGGACTTGGCAACGCCGTAACAGTTGATTCGCCCATCTACTTTGATCTCCAAGGGATGCTCCAGCAAATCCGCGATTGGAACACGGAGATGGTTTCAGGCACCAAAGGTGAAAAGAAGGGGCCACTTAACGGAGTTTTTGATCGATTCTTGATTCGTTTCGACAGCAAGATCAATGACCCCAGGTTTCGGTTTATGTTCTCACCTACCCACTATTCCGGAAACGCAAACCTCCCTCAATTGCTCAAAGAATACCTTTCCATCGATACCGGCAAGAGAATGACTGTTATTGACCTTAGCGGCATTCCTTTTGAGGCTGTCGGCGTAGTAGTTTCAGTTATTTCTCGTGTCGTATACGAATTTAATTTCTGGAATCCGGACCGCGGAGAATTTCCTATCTTGATGGTATTTGAGGAAGCGCACAACTATATTCCCAACCGTCCAGAAGCTAAGTTCTCAGCAGCAAGAGCAGCTGTGGAGCGACTCGCAAAAGAGGGGCGGAAATATGGAATTGGAATAATAGTTGTGAGTCAGCGGCCAAAGGAACTCTCTGAAACTGTTATTTCGCAATGTAACACTTTTATCGCAATGCGGCTCACCAACCCTGATGACCAGAATTATGTTCGTCGTCTCGTTCCCGATTCCTTGGCTGGACTTATGGGCATGTTGCCCTCGCTCCGAACTGGAGAAGCGCTCATTGTTGGTGATTCAGTGGTAATGCCTACCAGGGTTCTAATCGATTTTCCAAGCCCTGAACCGAAGAGTGCAGATGTGAAGTTCGCCGAGCATTGGGCTAAAGGCATTAGAGGTATGAATGTAGACCGCGTAGTGAAGCGTTGGCGTGCAAGACGGAAAGATTTATAAATGGAAGGATTTTCGTTATGTTACAAAAGCATTGCCAAAACGTCAGCTAACCCGGTGTTTGTGGCAAGCTTACACCTGCCCAAATTGGCTGACGCCAACTCGTAAACACTGAAAACGTTATACGCATTAATACTGCATGAGGGAGCTAAAGGAAACATACCCCATGCCTATAGAACGATATTTTCTCGATTGGGATGCGCCGGTGACGGCGAAAGCGCGGGAGTTTCTGCTGCCGCAGCAGCTCTCCGGGCCCGTTGACCTGGAGAAGGAGCTGATTGTGGTGCCGACACGTCAGGCGGGACGGCGACTTCGGGAGGCTCTGGCGATGCATTGTGCAAAGCAAAACGCGGCGCTCCTATCACCTCGTGTGGTGACTCCAACCTTCTTCTTATTTTCTGAAAGTGAACCTGCAAATGTGGCTAACCAGACGGAAGTAGCAGCGGTTTGGGCTGATGTGTTTCTGAGAGCTGACCTCAGTGAATATAGCAATTTCTTCCCAACACGCACACAGGAGCAGAACTTCACCTGGGCGATGCACACCGGCGAAATGATGCAAAAACTGCGTGAGACTCTGGTGGATGGAGGATATTGCATAGTAGATGTATACAGAGATTTCGGCAATATTCTGGAGGAACTGGAGCGATGGCAGGATATGGCTAAGCTGGAAACAGCTTATCTTGCGCGGCTTAAGGAGCTTGGGATTCAAGACCCGTGTGAGCTTATGATTAAACGGGCGGAAAGCCCTGTACTTCCAGAGGGAGTCGAGCGAATTATTATCGCTGCGGTGCCAGATCCCACACCACGCATGCTTTGTGCACTGGAACATCTCTCCACTCTGGCATCGATTGTCATCTTGATACATGCCCCCGAGTCGCTGGCGGACTGCTTTGATAACTGGGGGCGTCCGGTTGCGGAAAAATGGAATGACACCCGCATTGATATTCCGGATGCTGAGAGAAATATCATCCTCACAAGTTCTCCAGTATTGCAGAGCCGAAAGGTGAGGGAGATTATGGCGGAGGAGGCTGGTAATTTGGGTCCTGGTGATATCGCTATCGGCGTGCCTGATAGCGGTGTGACAACTTATCTGGCTGCCGAACTTGCGGATAGGGGAATGACCACGTTCGACCCTGCCGGGAAAAGCGCAGGAGAGCATCCACTGTATCACTTCCTTGATGCCTTCCGCGCTCTGGTTAATGAGGGCACTTACGCAGCCTTCAGTGCATTTCTACGACATGCTGACGTTCTCAATTACCTTGAGATAAAGCTCAATATCTCTGCACGCTGGCTGCTGGAAGAGCTGGACAATTTCCAGAACCAGTACATGCCACTGGGGATACAGGATATAACCCGCCGTTTCCCTCATGAGCCAACTGCGGGGAGAACGGAACGCCTAGAGTTTGCCAACCTGGAAAAGGCGGTCACATTCATTCGAAATCAGGTGAATTCGTTCACGAACGATGACTTCGACAGTGCAGTGCGGTCGTTGCTGCAAACTATATATGAGGTCCGCATGGTTAATCCCAATAATCCTGGTGATGAAGAATTCATAACAGTAGCGCAACTGATGGACTCCATACTCCACGAGCTTGCCAGTGAGACAATCGGCATACTCGGCATTGAGAAAAAATATGCATTGGAACTTCTATTACAGAGGCTGAAGGCGCAGCACTATTATCTAGAGCGCAAGGGCGCTATCATTGACCTTGAGGGTTGGCTTGAGCTCCCGTGGAATGATGCTCCTTTCCTCATTGTTACCGGTATGAATGATGGCTTTGTGCCAGATGGCCGCCTGAGCGATGTTTTTCTGCCTGACTCGCTCCGAAGGCAACTAGGTCTACGGCACGATATGGACCGTATTGCCAGGGATGCCTACTTGATGCAGGGACTTATCGAATCCCGCCAGGGAGATGGACGTGTCTGTTTTATGGTTAGCAAAACCTCCAGCACTGGTGACCCGTTGAAGCCTTCTCGATTGCTTTTCCGCTGTAGCGATGTGGAGTTACCTCAGCGTGCCAGACAGCTTTTCGGTGATACCGATGATACGCAGGATAACTATCCTCCAACAATCAGTTTCCTACTGGAAGCCTCCCCACCTGCTGATGTTCCAGCGGGCATGCTTGACCTGAAGAGAATGTCAGTTACACGATTCAAGGATTACCTGGCATGTCCATTCCGCTTTTACCTCAAGCATGTCCTCGGCATGGAATCATTGGACGACGAAAAAGGGGAGATGGATTCGCTGGATTTCGGGTCACTGGTGCATGAGGTACTGCAGAAAATGGTACGGAGCGATGAAATGCGGCGGTGTGGAAATGCCCTTGAACTTCGCACCTTCCTCTGTGCTGAAGCGGAGCGTTGGGTAACAAAGCGTTTTGGTAAATCGCCCCCATTACAAATCAAGATTCAGCTCGACGCGGCTCAACAACGGCTTCGCGCCGCAGCACAAGTACAAGCTGATTTAGTAAGAGAAGGCTGGGAAATTGTAGATTCCGAGACAAAAATCGAGAGCGCGCTAGCTGGCATGCTTATCAGCGGGAAGGTTGACCGCATCGACAGGCACCGTGAGACAGGACGCATACGCATTCTCGATTATAAGACCTCGGACAAGGCACAGAGGCCGAAGGAAGCTCACCTCGGCTCTGCTTCAGAAGATACAGTCGACTATATGAAAATTGACACAAATGGCAAAGTGAAACGATGGACTGACTTACAACTGCCGCTTTATAGAATGCTGCTTCCCGAAAAAGAGATTTTTCTAAGTCCGATAGAACTCGGCTACTTCAATTTGCCGAAAGCAGTGAACGATACCGGTGTGGTCATCTGGGAGGATTTCAATGATGAGCTACTGGAATCCGCCAGAAGCTGTGCTGAGTCCGTGGTCAAAGATATTCAAAACCTTAAATTCTGGCCGCCAGCATCTAAGGTGCAGTTTGATGATTTTGAGAGCCTGTTTCCTGATGATATCCCTAACTGCATCGATGTGCCAGCTTTTGAAACTTTTATGGGAGAAGAGGCAAAGTGATGAAAAGCGGCATCAGTCATGAAGCTATATCAGCCTCTGCCGGCTCAGGCAAGACCTTCCAGCTTGCCCATCGCTATATACGACTTCTGGCTAACGATGTAAATCCTGACCGAATCATTGCCCTGACCTTCTCACGTAAAGCAGCAGGCGAGATTTTCGATTCAGTCATCAAGTATCTGTGCGAAGCCGCCAACTCATCGGAGCAGGCGCAAAAAACCGCAGCGCGGATTGAAAAGCTGGGGTTTGGGCAGAGTGATTTCTCGAAGTTACTGAGAAGGCTACTGATAAGTTTGCACAGTCTGCACGTCGGTACGCTGGACAGCTTTACCATCGGTGTTCTTAGAGCTTTCCCCCTGGAGCTTGGAATTCCCCCGGGGTTTCAGGTGATGGACAGCGATGGTGCTGCAGCGAAAAGTACCAGCCAGGAGGTACTCAACACTATTTTTAATCACAATTATGTGGATGATGCGGCACAGCAGGAGTTTCTGGATGCCTTTAAGCAGGCTACGTATGGGCAGGAAGAAAAAAGCCTGGAGCGCAGTTTGGACACTTTTACCGGTCGATACAGGCAGTATTATCAAGTCATGCCGTCGCGTGATACATGGGGACAGGAGGATGTTATCTGGCCTGATGGGTCACCCTGGTTGGAGCCAGCGGGTGAAGTTGCGCCTGCGGCAACTGAGCTCCGTGGTCTGGTTGAAAGCAGCGGCTTCCCTCAAAAGCTAGTGGATGGTTTGCTGAAAATTATCGATTTTGCCAGCAACTACAGCGAGTCAGCGCCATGGAATGACGCTTTGGGCAGGTCTGTCCTTTTTCAGTCACTCCTGACAGGATGGTATGAGCTGAGGCGTGGTGAGATGGTACTGCGCTATAACAAAGGTGAGTACCATTTTAGCACTAAGCAGTGTGAGTTGATGTTCGGAATATTGCGAAATGTAGCAAGCACAGAGCTTCGTAACACTTTGAACAGGACGTGCGGTATCTATAGAATTCTGGACCAGTATGAGCAGTTTTATGATGAGATGATTCGCCAGCGGGGCAAGTTCACTTTTACTGATGCCCAGTATCTATTGACTGCAGCCAACCGTTACAATGGTGGTGTCCTGCTCAGTCGGGCACCGGGACAGGATGCGCGACTATATATAGATTATCGCCTCGACTGTAAACTCGACCACTGGCTACTGGATGAGTTCCAGGATACCAGCGACCTGCAATGGGAAGTGCTGCGCAATCTTGCCGATGAGATATTGCAGGATGCCGGGGGTCAGCGCAGCTTCTTCTACGTCGGTGACGTCAAGCAAGCAATCTATGGCTGGCGTGGCGGTAATGCCCGGCTCTTCGGCAAGATATTAGACCAGTACAAAGGGCACATTGAACAGACTCCGTTAAGTATATCTTTCCGTTCCTGCCAACCAGTTATCGATACAGTGAACCGTGTGTTTGGTGACCTGGAGCACAGCCGGCTGCCAGAACAGGCAGTCGAGGAATGGGATAGAGTCTGGCAGAAACATCAGTGCCAAAGCGGCGTTGTTCCTGAGCATGGCTATGCTGCGATCCTAGAGCCGCAGTGCCCTCCTGATGGGGGCAAGCCTGGGGACGAAGACCGATACCGTTTGGTGGCTCATTTGCTGAATGAGATTGACCCATTGAACCGTGGGCTCTCGGTGGCTGTCCTGGTTCGCACCAATAACAGTGGAAAGCAAATAGTGGATTTCCTCCGGAGAGAGTGCAGGGGTATGAACATTATTCATGAGGGCAGAGCTGCGATCAAGGATAATCCTGTTGTTTCTGTTCTGCTATCGCTGGTGAAGTTTGCTGCGCATCCTGGTGATACATTTGTCTGGCGTCACCTGGAGATGAGCCCGCTCAAGAGCTACTTCGAGAATGAGAGGAGGAATCGAACCAATTTACCGATAGCGTTGTTGAGGGAGATTCAGATGTCGGGCTTCCAGTCTTTTATGCGCAAATGGGGAGCACGACTGGATGCAGTACAGCCACTAGATGATTTTGGCTGTAAGAGGTTAAATGACCTTGTAAACGCTGCTGTTGAGTTCGATGAAACCGATGGCTGCAATTGTAATGATTTCTTGCGTTTCATCGACAAGTATGAGGTAAATGAACTTGCCGCTGGAAATGCTGTGCGTGTTATGACCATCCATCAGTCCAAGGGCCTGGGTTTTGATATTGTCATATTGCCTGATTTACAAGAGGGGAACATGACAAAGGCAAGCCAGATTGACCTTGTAGTAGCTCGTGAGCCCAAAACTGCTCGTCCCTTGTGGGCACTAAAGATGCCACGCAGGGTTATAGCTGAAAACGATCCTGTCCTGGCTATGCAGGCGCAGGCAAGCGACGAAACGGAGTGTTTTGATGCCCTGTGCCTGTTGTATGTGGCATTGACTCGAGCCAGGCAGGGGCTCTACATGGTTACCAGCTTTCCGGGAAAGAGTGCTGCTGTTATAACTCCTGCTGCTTTGCTGAAGTTACAGATGGCAGGAGATATGAAGCCAGCCGACGGGCCACATGTCACAATCGATGGTGAGGAACTTGTTTGCCTCTATGAGACGGGTGAGAGTGATTGGTACACTAAGGTGACCGCGAAAGTACCGCTTGCTGAATCCGCTGAACGACGTGAACTGCTGGAGGGATTTGCGGAACGGCCTTCGCGGAGGCGGAGGCTGCTTGGTGTATCACCGTCGATGCTTGAGGAGGGCAAGATAAGGGCTGATTCGCTGTTTGCGATTGATGTCCGTGATAGCATGGAGGTGGGTACAGCCATACATGAACTCTTTGAAAAGGTCTCCTGGATCAATGAAGTGGATAATGAGAAGATAATTCAGGAATGGCGAGGGACATCGTCAGTGACAGAGGAAGTAAAGCAAAGGGCCATCAAGCAGTTTCGACAGGCACTTACTTCTGCAGAGGTCCGACAAGCCTTGTCTAAGCCTGAAGGTAATGTCGATTTATGGCGCGAGAAGCATTTCGAGATCGTGTTTGATGACCAGTGGGTAACCGGTATTTTCGACCGTGTTACTATTGTGCGAGGTCTGGACAACAAGACATTAGAGGCTACTGTTCTGGATTTTAAAAGTGATGAGATCACGAATGAGGCTGAGTTGAATGATAGGATAGAACGATACCGCTCGCAACTATCTATTTACGGGAAAGCTCTATCCCGAATGCTACGTATTGACCTTTCTCAAGTTACACTCCGCCTTTTATTCACCTGCCCGGGCAAAGTGTACGACCTGTGATGACTCGCAGAAATGCGATATTGTGGTCTCTGTATACCTTCAGCGTTTACGGTGAATGATAATAGGAATACTAGAATCTTAGATATGCGGAGCGGGGGTCAATTGCTAGCTAAATTAGGGGTAGTATAATTACCTAAGTGGTGGGGAAGGGGGGACTCGAACCCCCACGCCTTTCGGCACATGATCCTAAGTCATGCTCGTCTGCCAATTCCGACACTCCCCCGGCTAGGAAAGTAGCCAACACAATACTATTTTACCAGACTAGCTTCAAATAGTTTGCCCTGGATTCAACTTTAACGCTACCAGGCAGCATAAACTTCAATTCACTCCAGCACCTTTTACAGGTAGATAAATCTATATATGAAACTCAACTACATCACCATCCTGGAGTATATGCGCCTTGCTCATCCTTTGCCCATCATATTTCCCTGAGCCCCAGACCACCGCATATTTCAATTTGTCCCTGAAATCCTTGTGGACATCCTCAGCAGCATCCTTTACCGTGCTCCCTCTCTTCAAAATTACAGGCTCAGCTAGCTCAGCCTTGCTCCCGGGCGTTTTAGTATAAACCCGCATAATATCCAGAGCTTGATAAATTGTCCCCTTCAACTCCTCCAATCCAGTTCCTTCCCTGGCAGAAATGGAAACCATGGGGAATACTGCACTATACTGTAAGCCCAACTGCCCCCAGTTTCTTCCTGAATTTTTCAAATCGTTCTTATTGCCAATAATCAACATTTTCTTTTGATAGCTCCCGGAAGCTTCCTGCCCCTCTTTGTCCAATACAGGTTCTATCCTTGTATCTTTCAGGTTCTGAAGTGTGGTTTCTACCTGACTGACTGGCTCGATGCCCAGGTCCACCATAACAGCAATGATATCAGCCTTCCTGAGAGTATTGGACATCAATATCCTTACACTTCTATGCCCCAGGGGCGGCGTGTCAATTAGTTGAATTTGAATGTCCTTGAATTTTACCATCCCCGGCGTAAGGACCTTAGTGGTAAAAGGATAGGCAGCCACCTCCGGAGATGCTTCACTAACTGCTGACAATAGCTGAGATTTCCCCACATTTGTAGGGCCCACCAGTATTACCTGGCCAGCGCCTTCCTTACTAATATAGAAGCCAGTCCTTCTAGCTGTGGCATACTTTTTTTCCGCCTCCTGCGATAGCCTAGCAATCTTGCGCCTCAACCCGGCATGAAGCTTATCTGTGCCCTTATGCCTGGGCATGATGGCAAGCATAGCCTGCAAAGCCTCAATCTTTTCCTCAGGATCCTTGGCCATCCTGTAGCGCTTCTCAGCATCAAAGTACTGTGGTGGTAAATTCGCTGGCATATACTCATTTTAACATTATGCCCCATATGTCAAAACTATATATACCAGGGTGTAAAACTTTTATGTCAACTGACTATAGACAACCTATACGTAATCTGTTAGAGTATCTAAATAAAATTCCAGACCGTTAATTTGGACAATCAAGAATGGCAAATATATCCCCAATAGATGGACTTAAACTGGCCCGAAGAGGCATACATAACTATATAACAAAGCGCCCCCTGGTGGTCTCTTTCGAGGTAACACTTTCCTGTAATTGTAACTGTCGACACTGTGACCTTGGTGGCTTAATAAAGAACGAAAAGCGGCTTGAACCCGAGGGTTATACCAGACTTATCCGTCTGCTGAACCCACCTGCGGCACAGATCTCTGGAGGTGAACCACTTCTGAGAGAGGACATAGTAGATGTGGTCAAAGCCATCAAGCCATCCGGAGGTGGACCCTACCTGATATTCGTCACCAATGGGGCTCTTTTAAACGAGACCAACTATCTGCAACTGCACGAAGCGGGGGTAAACCAGCTATCAGTATCGCTCGATTTCCCCGACGAGCGGCATGACGATTTTCGACGGCATCGAGGCCTATTTAAACACCTGGATCAAACAATTCCTCAGCTCGCACGGTTTGGTTACCGGGATATTATTTTGAATACTGCTATTACAAGAGATAATCTGAAAGATATATTGCCCATAGCTCAAAAAGCCATGGACTGGAAAGTATCCATATCGTATAGCGCATATACTGCTTTGCGAACAGGTAATACGGCTTACTCCATAAGCGACAAGGAAGACCTGGATATTCTGCGTGAGAGTATCTACAAGCTGATAGAATTAAAGGAACAGGGCTACCGCATAACCAACTCCAAGACTATACTTCTGGACACCCTCAAATTTTTTGAACAGGGCAGCATGCCAAACTGCCAAGCTGGCAAGAGATTCTTTGTCGTTATGCCCGACGGAAGCTTCATCCCATGCTCGCTGCATCGTAATAAGTACTCCAGTCAAAAGGAAATGATAGAAGGCTTTTCGAGATCTAACCAGTGTGGCGCCTGTTATGTGAGTATAAGGTCTTACAGCGATAAGTCGCTGTGGAAACTGTTAAAAGACACTCCCTCTCTTGGCAAAGAAGCTTACACCCGCCCCAGACTAACCACATAGAAAAAACACCCCAAACTGCAACCTTACATCACCACAGTTGCGGCAAGAAGCTAAATAATCCATGCCCCAGGTAAGCCTCTATAAGACATCTGATCAGCCGACCAGCAAAGCAAGCAAGGACGAATTTCCACAGGGGGAATCGTGATGACCCGGCAACAATACCGATGAGATCAAAAAGAAGTATCGGTAACAGTGCAAAAAGAAAGATAGCAAAGCTTCCGTATCGGTTCATCCAGTTCTCGGCCTTCTTATATCCCACCAAATACTTATCAGCAATCATCTTCTTCCCAAGATAGCCAACAAAATAACTGCTGAGTTCTCCTATGGTGGCACCTGCTGTAGCCACCAACCCAACCAATAAAGGATCCAGGGTAGCACCTGCTGCTATTACAACCGCCTCCCAGGGAAGGGGAAAAAGAATGGTGACACAGCTAAGGGATACCAGGAAAATTCCAAGATAACCGTAAACCAGGAACTGCTTTAAATCCAGGTAAGAGCGAGCAAGAAAGAAGATTCCCACCGATAGAGCAATGATTAAAACGAAGAATGCTATTTGTAAAGGTCTTCGGCTGGCAATTTTTTCCTGTAAGAAGTGAATCCTGGAAGCAATGTTCATCCTGCCTAAACTATACCATAACCACTGAGCACGTGAACGATTACAAGCCCTGTTAATAGCCCGGTTTGTGATACAATAATCAGTACCACGAAATTCAAATTCCCATCATGGTTATCCTGCATGCATTTGTTTGATTAAAATCCCTCCATACACAACCAACCTATCAAAGGAGGTGAGGAAAAACATTAAGATCACAATTGTTTATGACAACGAAGTAGCGAAAGAGGGATTAAAGGCAGATTGGGGATTCTCAGCCCTGATAGAAACCGAGAATGCTTCTCCTATTTTATTTGATACCGGCGCCAGTGGCTCTATTCTGCTGCACAACATGAAGGAATTAAATATAAACCCGGTAGATATAGGGATAATCGTTATTTCACACTCCCACTGGGATCATACCGGAGGGCTTCCTGAGATTCTTAAGGAAAATAAGACTGCTGAGCTTTACATACCAGGCTCATTTCACATCAGTGACACGGACAGGAAGGTAACCATAGTTAAAGAAGCCGTTCAGATTTGCCAGGATGTATTTTCCACCGGCGAACTCGAGGGCGTAGAGCAATCCCTGGCACTTAAGATAGATAAAGGAATATTCGTGGTGGTAGGATGCTCTCACCCAGGAGTGGGAAATATTCTGGGGGCTGCCTCAAAGTTCGGGAAACTTTACGGAATCGTCGGTGGACTTCACGGCTTCCGTGATTTCAAATCATTGGACAAACTATCACTGATTTATGCCTGCCACTGTACCCAGCACAAGAAGGAGATAAGAGATATATTCCAGGATAAAGCTCTAGATTGCGGAGCAGGACTGGTCATCGAACTGTAGCTTATAAGCTTCCGTAATGTCTCTCCCCAAATATCTCGGTTCCAAGCCTGACTATATTCGCACCCTCCTCTATGGCAACCTTATAGGAGTTTGTCATTCCCATTGAAAGTAACTTCATCTCCACATTGGGCAAATCAAGCCCTTTAACTTTTTCAAATATCTTCTTTGTCTCTACAAAATAAGGTCTTGAATCCTCAGGATTGCCAAAACGAGGTCCCATGGTCATCAGTCCCATTACCCTGACATTCTCCAGGCTGGAGACTTCCCTTATTAATTGTTCAACGCCTTCCGGGAGTACACCTGATTTTTGTTTTTCTCTCCCGCTATTTACCTCAATCAATACCGGCATGACCTTACCAATCTCGGCACACCGCTTATCAATCTCCTTTGCAAGTTCCAGTGATTCAACAGTTTCTATCATGTCGAAAATCTCTGCCATGTTTCTTCTCACATTGTGCTTCTGGAGCGTGCCGATAAAATGCCATTTTGCCTTCCTCCCCACCACTTCATACGCCCTTTTTGCCTCCTGAACATAGTTTTCCCCGATAATCCTTACCCCAGCTTCAATTGCCTCCAGAATCTCCTCAGGGGTTCTTGTTTTCGCCGCCGCCACCAATTCAATTCCGCTCGGCAGGGCAGCAAATATCCTTGTCACATTTTGCTTTATCATCACCATCAGCTCTTGTTATCCAGATGATTTTTACACCTATGAAACAACACATTTAAGTTTATCACAACAGTTCCAACAGACCCACCGAGAGAAGCTGTGTTAAAATTGTGAAGATATGCCAGGCTACTCAGGAGGTTAGAAATGCAAAGCAAACAGAAAGATAACTTGATTTTTATTAGATTGTTCCCAAACGAGGATATTCATCAGAGTTTAAAGGAAGTATGTAAAAAACATGGAGTTGAAACGGCTGTGGTTCTATCTGGCATAGGTCAATTACAGCAATTCCAACTTGGTTACTTTAAAGAGAAGGGGAACTATGTCCCAGAGGAGTTTGCCGGACCACATGAACTGCTTTCCCTTTCAGGCAATATCTCCAATCAGGAAGGTGAATATAAGCTTCATTTACATGCCATACTGGGAGAGGAAGACAAGGGCGTCATTGGCGGTCATTTAATTGAGGGAAAGGTCGAGGTAACAAACGAGATCGTTCTGCTTAAAACCGACTTGAAATTCACCAGAAAACTGGAGGAAAACACCGGCCTTGAAGGAATGTTCCTTGACCAGGAAAAATACTAGCTCTGAGTTCTGGTGAGCCGCCAGGGACTCGAACCCTGAACCTGCTGATTAAGAGTTCCGATTCCGACACCCCAACCGATGCTTCCACGTAGGATTTTATGTCATACAATACAGGACACAAAAACGGATTGTAGCTAACAATGCTGTGGGGTGATGAGGGATGATAAGCGATTTGTTAGCAAAATGTTTGCATAAAAGAAACAGCCTCCCATAAAGAGAGACTGTCGAGCTAGGGCTACTCAACCTAGCGCTGTTGATTATAAAATATCAAAACCGGCTGTATTTATCAAACGAACTCGTCGGACACTGCTATAGTAAGTAAAGAAACATCACCATAATTGACCATCTTGTATATTTGTGGGGCTATAGACAAGTCCACGGAAGTTGATTAAATCTCCAACGATGCTTTCGTCTCCAGAATCCTTCATCTTGATTCCCCCCTTTACCAACGTATGGATTGGGCAAATGGCAATATTACTCTTGTTGTTTCACCAAGCCTTCAATCAGGTATTGTAGCATCAATCCGTTGAATGGCTCTTGATACGCTCGGTTGCCAATGGTAACTGTGGCTGTGACTCGCCTGGGGTCAATGCCAACAAAATACTGCGTCTTCTGCCTGCTGCTGATCCTTACAGCTATGCCATCACTATATGGTTCGATGGAGATAATTTTATTCAAGTTAATATCCACGGTGCGCTTTGCTCCCGAGAATATCAATCTCCTATTGGTGAGAGTAAACCTGCCCTGGTCTATGGTTCTCAGTTCCTCATGGGATTCACTTTTAGCTTTGAAAGCCCCCAACCTCCAAGATACGCCTTTAGCTATTCTAAAGTTCGGTCCACCATATCCACCAACGCTTTGCCTCACTGACCGCGGCTCCCACAAAGCCATATTGGGCAGGACAACCTGCAATTCCTCTTCCCGCTTAAGGAGCACCATTGAATTGTCATATATCATCTTTACAGCTATTTCGCCTTCTTTTAGAGCATTCATCCAGTGCTCCATATCGGCTTCATGTTGTTTGGCACTGGACAAACCGTCAGAGGCGATAGTTTTCCACTCCCGCTCGGTTAAGCTTTTGCTTCCATAGTTCTGCCATACGTGATTCGACTTATCCTTAACTGTGCTTAGCTTGTATTTATCACCATCCGGAGTGAAAACAGCACCGCAGTTGGGGCACTTATAACTCAGGGTAGTTTTAATACCAAAGAGGCCTTTATGCGTTGCTAGCTTAAGTTTCCCCGATTTACATGCCGGGCATTTCGTTGTCCAGTGAGCTTCAGACACCACGGCCTCCTCTTTTACAATGGAAGGTTTGGGCAAAGGTGCACCGCACCTACTACAGAAATTCCCTTCGTCTTCAAATCCACACTTGGGACATTTTACTTTCATGCCCATCTCCTCCGCAGAGCTCTCACCGCGTTGTTGTGCTTTTCACGTGCAGCTAATCGTGAATCATAACTTTGGGTCAAGAAATCTTCCAAGCGCTTTTTTGTATCGAATACATCGGAAGGTAACAGTCCGAGTGTCTTGGCTATGATAAACTCTGTCAACCTTATGAAGAGAATTGCGTCATCATATACCAACTCCTGTTCTAAATAATCCTTGGACCCACACTTCGGGGCGTTCTTCTCCTTCTTAGGGAATCGCCCAGAATGAACAAGTTCATTTCTGATTCCTACCAAGCCCTCAATTTGCTTTCTATCCTCCTCG
>Ga0209986_10001733_pt1 | contig 20667 bp, 34 predicted proteins | sample BlataG_FD_183168 | JGI IMG/M metagenome (GOLD analysis project Ga0209986, IMG submission 183168) | Deep subsurface microbial communities from Black Sea to uncover new lineages of life (NeLLi) - Black_00105 metaG (SPAdes) (version 2) | ecosystem: Environmental > Aquatic > Marine > Oceanic >... | reverse complement strand
GACCTAAAACACCATGGGGAAAACCAGCCTTAGGCTATAGAACACGCAAACCAAAGGCTTCAGATAAGATGATTGTTAAACGAAGAGAGAAGTAAATATGTCAAGGTCAACCAAAAAGGGTCCAGCCATTGATGCCAAACTACTGAAGAAGGTGGAGACGCTCAACCGGACTGGTCAGAAGGCAATAATAAAAACTTGGTCACGTTCATCTACCATCCTGCCTCAGATGGTAGGACTTACTATCGGGGTGCACGATGGCAGAAGACATGTGCCTATATTCATCAATGAAAATATGGTGGGGCACAAGTTGGGCGAGTTTGCCTTAACTCGAACCTTCAGGGGCCACACCTCTAGGGCAGAAAAGACTTCTCAGGTAAGAAAGAGAAAGTAACAATAAAATGGAAGTAAGGGCAGTAGCTAAGGACACCGGTATATCACCGCGTAAAGTCCGCCCGCTAGTAGATATGGTACGGGGCAAGAAGGTGGATGAGGCGCTAGCTATACTCAGGTTTACGCCTATACCAGCCGCTAAAGTTGTAGCCAAGGTGGTGAAATCAGCAGCAGCTAGTGCTGAGAACAATTTCCAGATGTCGACTTCAGATTTGAAGATTGTTAAAATCTTTGCTGATGAGGCACGAACCCTGAAGAGGTTTCGCCCCCGGGCTCGTGGACGAGCTAGCTCTATCCATAAACGTTCTAGTCATATTACGGTTATTGTTACCGAGCAGGAGGGTTAATGGGACGCAAAGTTCACCCTATGGGCTTTAGAATTGGCATCATACGTGATTGGCAAGCAAGGTGGTATGCTGATAAGCACTATGCAAGCTTTTTGCATGCCGACCTGAAGCTTCGGCAGGCTATTCAATCCAAATACAGCGAAGCTGGTATCTCCCTTTTGGAGATTGACCGCCAGGCAAATAAGGTAACGGTAACTATCCATACCTCCCGCCCTGGTATTGTCATCGGCCGGGGAGGCCAGCGGGTTGATGAAATGAGACAGCACCTTGAAAGCCTTGTTGGCAAAGGAATTCAACTGAATATTCAGGAGATTCGGCAGCCTGAGCTTGATGCTTATTTAGTAGCTAGGGTGGTAGCTGAGCAGATGGAACGCCGTATTGCTTACCGCAGGGCGATGAAACAGTCAATGTTTCGCACTATGCAAGCTGGGGCTAAGGGAGTGAAAATCAGTTGTGCCGGCAGGTTAGGCGGCGTTGAAATAGCTCGCCGTGAGACTATGCACCAGGGGCAGGTGCCCTTGCATACACTGCGGGCTGATATTGATTACGGCTTTACCGAAGCGCATACTACCCTGGGTCGGATTGGGGTAAAGGTGTGGATTTATAAAGGTGACATCCTCCCCGAACCTAAGGTGGTGGAGGCTGAGGAGAAGCCTGCCGAACTAATACCCACCAGCCCCGAAGCAAAGACTGAGCCAGAGGAGAAGGATGTTACAACCCAAGCGAGTGAAATACCGCAAGAGCCATAAAGGACACCGCCGGGGGAAAGCCCAGGCGGGAAATACATTGGTTTTTGGCGATTTTGGCTTACAGGCACTACAGTCTGCCTGGATTACTAGCCGCCAAATTGAAGCGGCACGGCGAACTATTACCCGTTATGTCCGCCGTGGCGGGAATGTGTGGATACGAATTTTCCCTGATAAACCAGTTACCAAAAAGCCGGCTGAGACCCGTATGGGTGGCGGTAAAGGCGCCCCAGACCATTGGGTAGCCGTGGTTAAACCGGGGAGAATGCTATTTGAACTGGGCGGCGTCAGCGAGGAGGTGGCTAAAGGGGCAATGCGCCTTGCTGCCTACAAACTGCCTATAGATGTCAGATTTGTGCTCAGAAAAACTACTGTGGCCGTCGGTAACAATTCTGTAACCAAGGAGCTGGCTCAAGTTGAAGGTTAAGGAAATTCAAACTCTCAAAACTGAGGAACTGGTAAAGCAACTGGAGGCAAATCATCACGAGCTTTTTGACCTTCGCTTTCGCTTGTCCACCAGACAGTTGGTAAACCACCGCGAAATTCGGAGAGTTAAAAGGAAGATTGCTAGACTAAAAACCATAATCAGGGAAAGGGAGTTAGGCATAGTGCATCCCGGGAAATCTTAGATTTCCCCAAGAATTCGCTAAGGTAGGTTTTAACCCTATGGAGACGAAGCATAAAACTAGGTTTGGCCGCGTGATCAGTAATAAGATGGATAAGACTGTGGTTGTCGCTGTGGAAACACCTAAGCGCCATCGGCTATATAAGAAGACAATCAGGAGAGTGGTCAAGTATAAGGCGCACGATGAAAAAAATGAGTGTAAGCCAGGAGATACGGTGAGGATTATTGAGACTCGCCCCCTCTCAGGGCAGAAGCGGTGGCGGGTAGCTGAGATAGTAACCACGGCGGAAGTAGTGGAGGTTCAACCTAAGGAAATAGCCTGAAATTGCTTTTTAGGTTAGGATAACATGATAAAATCTTATACCAGGCTTAAGGTAGCCGACAATACCGGTGCTCGACAGCTCATGTGCATCAGCCTGTTAGGCAGCACTGGGAAGAAATATGGTCGAGTGGGTGATGTCATAGTGGCTTCAGTCAAACGGGCAACGCCAATGGCAGTGGTCAAGAAGGGAGATGTGGTCAGAGCGGTCATCGTTCGTTGCGCTCAGCCATATCGGCGCCCTGATGGCTCTTATATTAGGTTTGATGAAAATGCGGCTGTGATTCTCACCGATAAAAATAACCCTAAAGGAACCCGAATATTTGGAGCCGTAGCCAGGGAGCTGAGAGAAAAAAACTTTACCAAGATTATATCCCTGGCACCCGAGGTTTTGTGAGGCAGATGGGCGATGAAGATTAGAAAGAATGATACTGTGCTGGTTATCGCCGGTAAGGATAGGGGTAAAAAGGGCAAGGTGCGCTTTGCCTACCCCAAAGATGAACTTCTGTTAGTGGAAGGTGTCAATTTTATCAAAAAGCACGCTAGGGCAATGGGAAGAGTTAGGCAGGCAGGCATAATAGAGCGTGAGGTACCAATTCGTGTGTCAGATGTTATGCTACTGTGCGCTAGGTGTAATCATCCTGCCCGGGTTGGTTTCCGCTTCCTGGAGGACGGCAGGAAGGTTCGGGTCTGTCGCTCTTGCCACGAGGTAATTGATTAAATGTCACGATTAAAGGAAATGTGCAAAAAAGAGATTACCCCCAGGCTAATGAAGCTTTATGGGTATAAGAACATAATGGAAGTACCACGCTTGGAAAAAATGGTGCTTAACATTGGCTTGGGTGAGGCAATTCAGAATGACAAGGCTCTGGAAGCGGCTGAGAAGGACTTAACTGCTATTTCGGGGCAGCACCCGGTAACTACCCGCGCCAAGAAATCCATCGCTTCCTTTAGACTGAGGTCAGGAATGCTCATCGGTTTAAAGGTAACTCTGCGCGGGGAGCGTATGTATGACTTCTTTGACAAACTGGTAAATGCTGTCTTACCCCGTATGCGCGAATTCCAGGGGCTTTCCCTAAACTCCTTTGATGGCCGGGGCAACTATACCTTGGGGCTTAAGGAGCAAATTATCTTCCCTGAAATAGATTATGATAAGATAGATAAGCTGCGGGGACTGGAAATATCAATTATCACTAGTGCCAGGACAGATGAGGAAGGTAAACATCTGCTGGAATTATTAGGCATGCCTTTTGCTAAGGATTGAGGTAGGAATGGCAAAAAAGTCAAAAATTATAAGTGCCGAGCGCCCTGCCAAATATAAGGTGCAGCAGCATAATCGCTGTTACTTATGTGGCCGACCTCGCGCCTATATCCGTAAGTTTGGCTTGTGTCGTATTTGTTTTCGTAAACTGGCTCTCGCCGGCCAGATTCCCGGCGTGAGAAAATCAAGCTGGTAACTAAATATTATAAAATAACTATGGACTGAGGGGGTAAAGGTGACTGTCTCTGACCCAATATCTGACATGCTAACCCAAATACGTAATGCCATTATGGTAAGGCATGACTCTGTGCTGATACCTGCCTCTAGGGTGAAACTATCTATTGCTAGAATCCTTAAAGGAGAGGGCTTCATTAGCGATTACGAGGTGGTTAGGGGCAAGCCACACCGAATAATTAGGATTCATCTCAAATATGACGATAAAAACCAGCCCATCCTTTCTGGATTGGAGCGAGTAAGTAAGCCCGGACTGAGGGTATATGCTCAGCGGAAAGAAATCCCTCGCCCTTATGGTGGCTTGGGTATTGCTATTGTTTCTACAGCTAAGGGCGTGATGACCGGACAGCAAGCTTGGCGTCGCGGGATTGGCGGTGAACTTTTATGCTATGTGTGGTAACTAAATCTGGGAGATATATATGTCTAGGGTAGGGCGGATGCCTATAACTCTACCACAGGGTGTGGTAGTGAATATTGAAAAGAATGAGGTCACTGTAACCGGACCTAGAGGGGAACTTTGTCACCATTTCGACCCCGCTATGTCTATTACCCTGAACGATAATAACCTGGTAGTATCACGACCCAGCGATAGCAAGGTGCATCGTTCCTTACACGGCCTGACCCGCAGCCTTTTAGCTAATGCGGTGCAGGGAGTAACCAGTGGCTTTGAAAAAACCCTTGAAATAGTAGGTGTGGGCTATCGGGTTGATAAAACTGAGGATAAGCTCATAATCCGAGTCGGATACTCACACCCTGTGGAGGTATCGCCCTTGCTAGGTGTATCCCTGGCTGTGGACGGAACAAATCGCATTAAGGTTACCGGGAATAACAAGGAACTGGTTGGCGAGATGGCAGCTAAAATTCGGGCTATTCGCCCCCCTGACGCCTACAAAGGTAAGGGTATTAGATACGCCGGGGAGATGATTCGCCTTAAACCAGGCAAGGCAGGTAAGGCTATAGGCCAGAGGAAATAATGACAAAAAATGAGTCAGGGCTAGCTCGTCATAGAAGACATGCCCGTGTCAGAGCCAAGGTGGTAGGTACCACCACCAGACCCCGCTTATGTGTTTTCCGTAGCTTGAACCATATTTATGCTCAGGTTATTGATGACTCACGAGGGCATACTCTAACCTCTGCCTCAACCCTTGACCCCGAAATAAGAGGTCAGGCGGATGGCAAAGTAAAGGCGGCTAAGGCTGAGCTCGTCGGCTCTCTGGTAGCTAAACAAGCCTTGAGTGAAGGAATAAGTCAGGTGGTTTTTGACCGTGGTGGATACAAATACCACGGCAGAGTCAAAGCACTGGCTGAGGCAGCTCGGCAAGGGGGACTAAAATTCTAAATCGTGCAAGCTTAAAGAGGCACCCAGCCCCGTCAACAACTATCCTCCCCCCTCCCCTTCAAAGGAGAGTCAAAGAGAGGCGAAGCCTCTCTTACATAACCTATTTCCTCCTCCCTTATGAAGGGAGGGGGATAAAGGGGGTGGGTTGATAAACAATCTCAAGATAGACCCAACAGAACTGGTATTGACTGACAAGCTACTCTTTATTAATCGCGTGTCTAAGGTGGTGAAAGGGGGAAAACGCCTCAGTTTTAGCGCCTTGGTGGTAACTGGGGATGGTAATGGGCATGTAGGCATCGGCGTGGGTAAGGCTAAGGAAGTGCCAGCGGCAATTAGCAAGGCTAGCGCTACGGCTAAAAAGAATTTGATTAAAGTCCCCCTGGCTGGGGTTACTATTCCCCATGAAATAGTGGTTAAATTTGGTGCCACCAGAGTCTTGCTAAAACCAGCAGCACCAGGCACCGGTATCATTGCCGGGAGTAGTGCCCGAGCTGTCCTTGAAGCAGCCGGAGTTAAGGATATCCTGGCTAAATCGCTGGGTAGCTCTAACCGTATTAATATGGCTAAGGCAGCTATGCTCGCCCTTAGCCAGCTTAAAGACCGACAACAGGAGTTAGCCAGGCGCAAGCCAGTCCCTGAAGTTGAGGAGACAGTATCTAATGACTGAACTGCGTATCACCTGGGTTAAAAGCGGCATTGGCTACGCTGAGGACCAGAAGAGAACCCTGAAGGCTCTCGGTTTTAGTCGGCTGAATCAAAGTGTTACCCATGGTGACTGTGCCTCAATTCGGGGTATGATTACCAAGGTGAGACATCTGGTCAAAGTGGAGGAAGTAAGCTCATGAGGCAGGATGAACTCTCCCCAGCCCCTGGCTCTAAGAAGAGCAGGAAGCGAGTAGGTCGGGGGGATGGTAGTGGGCATGGCACCTATTCAGGGCGGGGTTGTAAAGGACAAAAATCCCGTTCTGGCTACAGGATGAGCCGCGGCTTTGAAGGTGGGCAACTCCCCCTGATTAGACGCTTACCGCGAAAGCGCGGTTTCACCAATATTTTTAGGATAAAATATAACATTGTTAATCTGGATAAACTTAACCTGTTTGAGGCGGGGAGTGAGGTAACACCAGAAACATTGGTAGCCGCTGGTGTGGTGAAATCCCTACGGCACCCAATCAAGATTCTGGCTGAGGGTAATATCGCTCACCCCCTTGTAGTAAGAGCCAACAAATTCTCCACTGCCGCTAAAGCCAAGATTGAGGCAGTAGGAGGCAAGGCGGAGGAGGTCGAGTATGCAGCAAAGGCAGGCTAGACCCCGACTTCTTCAGGCAATGGTTGACGCCTTCAGACTGCCCGATTTAAGGCGCCGGATTCTGTTAACCATCGGCATTTTGGCAGTCTTCCGCTTTGTGGCTCATGTGCCCCTCCCCGGGGTCGACCCCGAGGCATTGCAGCTGCTATTTGAGCGCAACGCCATGCTGGGCATGCTTGACATGTTTAGCGGTGGGGCTATGAGATACTTCAGTGTGGCAGCCATGGGAGTCTATCCCTATATTACGGCGTCAATTATTATGATGCTACTGGTGCCTGTTATCCCACGCCTGCAAGCCATCTCCCGGGAGGGGGAGACGGGGAAGAATAAGATTAATCGGATTACCCACTGGCTCACCGTGCCTATGGCAGCCCTCGCCGGCTATGGCCAGTTAGTTCTGCTTCAGCGTGAGGGCGCGGTTAGCAGCACTACAGTCCTATCCACCGTAGCCATAGTCCTAGCACTGACCGCCGGCACTATGTTTTGTGTCTGGCTGGGTGAACTCATTACCGAATACGGAATCGGTAACGGTATATCTATAATAATCTTTGGTGGCATCGTCGCTGGCTTACCAGAAATGGTTGGTCGTGGTTTCTTGGCTCAGGAAAACTTCGGCGGTTTAGCCGTTTATGTTCTTATTGCCTTAGCCACTACCGTCCTTATCGTTATCTTTACTGAGGCACACCGCCGCATCCCGGTTCAATACGCTCGCAGCGTCTTTCGCGGTGGTCGTATGTATAAACAGTCAGGTTCAACCCATATTCCACTGCGGGTAAATACCGCCGGGATGATACCCCTTATCTTTGCTATGTCAATAGTAATCTTCCCTAGCATGGTAGCCAGTTATTTTGCCAACCCGGCTGAACCTAATATAGCTAACTCTATTATGAACCTGTTTGACCCTAGTGCAGCCTTACCTATGGGCTTATTTTACTGGGGACTGTATTTCCTGCTGGTAGTTGCCTTCGCCTTCTTTTATACTATGGTGGTTTTTCAGCAGCAGGATTTGCCCGGCACCCTCCAGCGGCAGGGAGGATTTATCCCTGGGGTTCGACCCGGCCGCCTCACCGCTAACTACCTTAACCAGGTCATTAAGCGCCTTACTTGGGGAGGAGCTTTATTCCTGGCTGTGGTGGCGGTAATGCCCTTCCTCATGCGGGAGATTACCAATGTTCAGGTGATACAGCTATCCAGCATGGGTATGCTTATCGTAGTCGGTGTCGTCTTGGATACTATGAAACAGCTGGAGGCGCAACTGGTAATGCGACGCTATGAAGGCTTTATTAAATAGGAGTAAAAGGTGTATATTATTTTTCTGGGGGCTCCCGAAGCCGGCAAGGGAACACAGGCAGCCAACGTAGCTCACCAGCTGAATCTGGTGCATAGTGCTACTGGCGACATGTTTCGGCAGGCAGTAGAGCAGGGAACTGAGCTGGGAATGCAGGTAAAGTCTTATATGGAAAAAGGGGTTCTAGTCCCCGATGAGCTAACAATACACATGGTTCTGGAGCGTATGTCGGCTCCAGATTGCCAACCTGGGGTAATTCTTGATGGCTTCCCCAGGAATATAAAGCAGGCTGAGGCATTAGATGAAGCCCTAGCCAGGCAGGCTAAGGCTATAGATGTGGTGGTATATATCAAGGTCTCTGAAGAGGAGATACTCAGGCGACTCAGCGGGCGTTGGATTTGTCGCCAGTGCCAGACCCCCTATCACTCGCAAAATTCTCCCCCTAGGGTTTGGGGTAAATGTGACCAGTGTGGTGGTGAGCTATACCAGCGCCCTGATGATACTGTTGAAATAATTAAAAAGCGGTTACAGGTATATTTTGCTCAGACGGCTCCCCTTATTAGCTATTATACCCAGGCCGGTAAACTGCTGGAGGTAGATGGAGAGGGGGGTGTGGATGAGGTGGGCAGGAGAGTGATTCTAGCCCTTCGTGGGGTTGTAACTAGATGAGCATAATTATTAAGTCTGACCGGGAGATTGCCGCTATGCGGCAATCCGGTAGAATTGTGGCTACCATACTGGGAGTGTTGACTGGGCAGGTGAGACCAGGCATGAAAACTGGAGAGTTGGATATCATCATAGCCAGGGAGTTAGACAGGCTGGGAGCTAAGCCCTCATTTAAGGGATATCATGGATTTCCAGCTAACCTCTGTGTCTCAGTAAATAGTGAGGTAGTGCATGGGATTCCTGGAGAGCGGATTTTAAACGAGGGCGATATAGTATCCCTCGACTTTGGGGCAATTTTTATGGGTTTCCAGGGTGACGCTGCGGTAACGGTAGGTGTCGGAGAGATTAACCCGCAGGCAAGACAACTTATAGCCACAACTGAGGGCGCTCTAAAAGCTGGCATCGCTGCCGCTCATCCCACGGCAAGATTGGGCGATATCTCAGCCGCTATCCAGGATTATGCTGAGTCAAGAGGCTTTTCCGTAGTGCGTGAGTATGCCGGGCATGGCATTGGCCGAGAAATGCACGAAGAACCACAAATACCCAACTTCGGCCTGCCAGGAACAGGACCACAACTGAAGAAAGGCATGGTCCTCGCCTTGGAACCTATGGTAAATGCTGGTGATTGGCATACCCGGCTTGGCGATGACCACTGGACAGTATATACTGCTGATGGCAGTCTTTCAGCACACTTTGAGCATACCATCGCTATTACTGATGGTGAACCGGAGGTGCTTACCATTGTATAGAGAAGGAGTCTATGCCTAAAAAAGAGGCTATTGAGGTCGAGGGGACAATAGTAGAGGCTTTACCTAATGGTATGTTTCGTGTTGAGCTGCCCAACGGGCATAAGGTATTGGCTCACATTTCGGGTAAGATAAGAACCCATTACATCAGAATCTTGCTCGGTGATAAGGTGCTGATAGAACTTTCTCCTTATGACCTGAGTCGAGGTAGGATTACCTATCGGCTAAAATAATGAGGATTTATTATGAAGGTTAAAGCTTCAGTTAAAGTTAGATGTGAAAAATGTAGGATAGTAAAGCGACGAGGGGTACTCAGGGTTATTTGCTCTAACCCTAGGCATAAGCAGAGGCAGGGTTAACTATCTATTGACCACGGAGGAAATTTATGGCACGTATAGCTGGGGTAGATATACCTAGAAATAAGCAAATTTGGGTTTCACTACAGTATATCTACGGCATCGGTCCTACCTTGAGCCACAGGATTCTAGCTCAGACTGGTATCAATGCTGAGGTTAAAGCCGGTGACCTCACCGAAGAGGAGGTTAATCGCCTCCGCGAGCTTATCGACCGGGAGCATAAGGTTGAGGGAGAGCTTAGAAAAGAGGTTACCTTTAATATCAAGCGCCTCATTGATATTGGTAGCTATCGGGGTATCAGGCATCGTCATAACTTGCCAGCCAGGGGGCAAAGAACACGAACCAATGCCCGCACCAAGCGTGGTTTCCGTAAGACAGTAGCCGGTAGAGGCCAGAGGCGTGGTATGGCTAAGAAGTAATTTAACTTAACATAACACGAAAAACAATTCAAAGCTAATCAGATAGGAATTGTTTCCCGAAAATTAATTTAGGAGATTACAATGCCCAAAAAGCGAACTAAGGTAAGAAAGCGGGAGCGTAAGTCCATTCCTGTGGGGAGAGCTTACATTCAATCTACCTTTAATAATACTATGGTCACGCTCACCGACCCTCAGGGGAATGTTATTGCTTGGGGAAGCTCGGGGACAGCCGGGTTTAAGGGCTCGCGCAAAGGCACTCCCTATGCCGCTCAATTGGCAGCTCATGATGCAGCCCGGAGAGCTATGGAGCACGGTTTACGCCAAATAGAGGTCTATGTTAAAGGCCCCGGTAGTGGGCGTGAGGCAGCTATTCGCTCCCTCCAAAGTTCAGGGCTTTATATTACTGGTATCAGGGATGTAACTCCCATCCCCCATAATGGTTGTCGCCCTCCTAAAAGAAGGCGAGTGTAGAGGACAGAAAAATGGCAAGATATACCGCATCAGTTTGCCGATTATGCCGCCGTAGTGGTGAGAAACTGGGACTCAAAGGTAGTCGGTGTCTTACTGCTAAATGCCCTATAGACAAGCGAGGGAAACCCCAGGGACGGCAGCTTGGTCGGCGTAGGCTTTCCGACCGAGGTATTCAATTGAGGGAAAAGCAGAAAGCCCGCTATACCTATGGAATCCTGGAGAGACAATTTAGACGCTTTTTTGCTCAAGCTGAGAGGCAGTCAGGTATCACCGGCGACAATCTACTAGTGCTGATGGAAAAGCGACTTGATAATATAGTATATCGTTTAGGATTCGCTGACTCCCGCTCTCAAGCTCGTCAACTAGTTCAACATGGGCATATTATGCTCAATGACCACAAGACTGACATACCCTCTTGCCTGGTCAAAGAAGGTGACACCATTAGTTGGAAGCAGAGCAGTACCAAAACTGAGTACTATAAACAACTGATTCAGAACATTGAGGCTAAGTCTGTTTTGAGTTGGTTGAGCTTGGATAGGCAGAACCTTGTTGGTCAGGTTTTATCTCTGCCTACCCCTGAGGATATTGATGCCAAATTTGAGGGGAAGAGTATAGTTGAATACTATTCCCGCTAAATTAACTGATGGGGAGGTAGCATTTTGTCTCGCCTAGCAATACCTGAAATCAAGTGTGTTGAAAGTAGAGATAACTATGGGCGATTCTTAGCCGAGCCCTTGGAAAAAGGATTTGGTGTTACTCTAGGTAATGCCTTGCGACGAGTGCTGCTTGGTTATCTTCCTGGAGCAGCAGTGACCCGAATTAAGATTGACGGGATTCAACACGAATTCTCTCCTATCCCTTACGTGAAGGAGGACACCATAGAGTTTTTACTCAATGTTAAAGCGTTGAGGTTAAAACCCATTTCCGGTCACCCCGGTAAATTAATACTGGATGTGGAGGGGGAGGGGCAAGTTTGCGCTGCTGACATTAAACCATCGGCTGACTTTGAAATTGCTAACCCCGAACTTTATCTAGTTACCTTAGACTCACCTGAAGCCAGACTCTATGCAGAGTTTGATGTGGAACTGGCTGAGGGTTACAGGGAGGCTGAGTCTAGTGATAGCCTGCCTATCGGGGTGATTCCTGTGGATGCTATCTTGTCTCCAATACGCAAGGTTAATTTTACCACTGAGCCAACTCATGCTGGCCGAGAGACCAACCGTGAGCGGTTGTATCTGGAGGTCTGGACAGACAGCACTATATCACCTGTAGATGCAATTAGCCTTGGTGCTGATATCTTGGTACAGCAGCTATCTCCATTTGTCAATTACGCTAGGATTTCTCAGGCGGAGGTGAAAGAGAAGCCTCTCCGCTTACTTATCCCTGATGAGCAATATAATATGCCTGTGGAGCAACTGGACCTATCAGTGCGCACCATGAATTGCTTACGGCGCACTGGTATCACTACCGTAGGGGAACTCATAAACAAAGGTGAGAAGGAGTTGCTTTCGCTACGAAACTTTGGCCAGAAGTCTAAACAAGAGATAGAGGAGCGTCTTAAGGCAATAGGGTTGTCCATTACTCCTCAGCCTGAAGAGCCGACCCCACAAACTGAAGAGGGGACGGAAGAAGAAGAGTCCGCTCAGCCGGAAAGGGTAACAGATTTACCCGCAGGAGAAATGGGTGAGGAGACTGGAAGCGCAGCTGAAAGCCGGGCAGAGACGGGTGACAGTCAACCTGCGGAATGACGAGGTTGTTTAGCGAGGGAAGTTTGAAGGGGCTTCGCCCCTTCAAAACCTATACTTCCCCCTCTCCTTTGAAGGAGAGGGGGATAAAGGGGGTGAGGTTGATAAACAATCTCAGAATAAGGATGGGGCATGGGTCACCCTCGTCGCTTACTAGAGTGTGGACAACATGAGGCATAAAGTAGCTGGTAGAAAATTAGGCAGAACTACAAGTCATAGGAAGGCGATGTATCGTAACTTGGTGACTGACCTTTTGGGCTATGAAAAGATTATTACTACCGAGGCTAAAGCTAAGGAAGTGCGTGGCCTGGCTGAGAAAATGATTACCTTGGGTAAGGAAGGTGGACTTCACTCCCGCCGCCAGGCACTGGCATTTATCATAGACGAAAAGGTGGTTGAGAAGGTATTTACTGAACTTGCCTCAAGGTACGCCGAGCGCCCAGGTGGCTATACTCGTATCACTAAGTTAGGACCTAGGTTAGGTGATGGGGCGGCTATGGTTCAGTTTGAGTTGGTAAAGTAGATGAAGACTGTCAGCTTGGCAACAACCACCAGGATTGTATTAATTATGGAATATGATGGCACACACTATCATGGCTTCCAGTTACAGGATGGTCTGTCCACTATTCAAGGGGAGGTGGAGAAAGCGCTGTGGAAGCTTACTAGACAAAGGACTCGGCTGGCGGCGGCTAGTCGAACTGATGCTGGAGTTTATGCTAGGGGGCAGGTGGTCAGTTTTAGGACTAGGTCGTCTCTCCCCCAACAGGCATTTGTTGCCGGGCTAAACTACTATTTACCTAGGGATATTGCGATTAAGACGGCATATAGAGTAGATGATTCTTTTAATGTTAGGCGCGGTGCTCTTAGCCGTGAATATAACTACTATATACTGAATAGCTTAACCCGGTCTCCACTCAACAGAGGCTTTTCTTACCTTGTTGCTGGGCATCTGGATATTGAAGCTATGAATCGGGCGTGTCAGGCTCTGGTTGGTGAGCATGACTTTACCTCATTTGCCAGCAGCATCGGGGTTGGAAGAAAGAACCCAAGGCGCAGGGTATATAAAGCGGGAGTGGAGAAGGTTGGGGAATTGGTTATATTCAATATGGTGGCTAACTCCTTCTTACCTCATCAGGTGCGCAACACGGTAGGTGCCTTAATCAGAGTCGGTTTAGGTAAGATGAGCATTGACGAGTTTCGTAATATAATTGAGGCGAAAAAACCTAGTCTGGCTGGACCAACTGCTCCTGCTTGTGGGCTGTGCCTTATGCGGGTGAATTATTTGCACCCCTTTGAGGGGGAATTACAATGAAAACCTATAGCACTAATGCCTCTGATATTAAGCGGGAGTGGCATGTTATTGATGCCTCAGGCAAAATTTTAGGTAGGCTAGCCACTCAAGTTGCTAGCTTACTTATGGGCAAGCACAAACCAATATTCAGCCGTAATCTGGATGTAGGCGATTTTGTTGTCATTATTAATGCCGACAAAATTCGTGTTACCGGCAATAAGGCTAAGCAGAAGCTCTATTATAGGCATTCAGGATATCCCGGGGGATTTAAAAGCATCAGTTTGGAGAAAATGATGCAGACTAATCCTACCCGGGTGATTGAGTATGCTGTCAAGGGCATGGTGCCTCATACTCGGCTGGGGGCTAGCATGATGAAAAAGCTTAAGGTCTATGCTGGTGATACCCACCCCCATCTGGCTCAGGTGAAGGCTAGCTCAAAAGAAATTTTAGAGGAGTGAGGTTGGAAAAGCAAACCTATTTTTACGGGACAGGCAGACGCAAGACAGCAGTGGCTCGGGTAAGACTGTTTCCGGGTGATGGCGCTATTATTATAAATGGTGTGCCTTACGAGGAACTGTTACCCCGCCTTGAGCATCGCCAGACAATACTGCAACCCCTTTTAGTTACTGATAGTATCAGTAAGTATAATGCTGTGGTTAAGGTAGCTGGGGGTGGCATCTCGGGACAGAGCGGTGCCATCTCTCATGGTATTGCTCGCGCCCTGGTAAGAGCCGATGACGGCCTCAAACCCTTACTACGCCAGTACGGACTGCTTACCCGTGATGCTCGGGCTAAGGAAAGAAAGAAGGCTGGTCTCAAGCGGGCTCGCAAGGCTCCTCAATACACCAAGCGGTAAAAGCTCTATTGAGCAGTAAGAATCGCTTTTTATCTGTAACAAGCTGTCCTTTAAGTAATCTACGACTTTTTACTGGACAGAAAATCAGATGATTCCCCAGTCTTTGTAGCCCTGCTGGATGATGGATAAATACTCCATTGAAGGCTTGGTTTCTTCGGCTTGCCGAGTATTGGTGTAAGTTATAGCTTCTACAGGCTCACCATCTTCATTATTGACTATAACATTTAACCGTTGATAATCGCTGCCTTCATATCTATCTAACCGTTTTAGGCATTCTTCTGAGACTTCATAGATGGCGCCCGAGACCCTTTCGCCGCTGGAACGTCTGATGCTGGCGCTTCCACCCCGCCACTGCCTGGACCAGCCGACGAATACCAACCTGTAATTATGAAGGGTGGCTGTAAGCTTTGGCTTGCCCTCTGGACAGCGTTCCAACATCTGCTTGCGGTTTAGATTAGTCCCGTAGGCAAAATAGTTCATTATCAAGCTACTTGCTCCCCTTATTCTGTGCAAGCTGTTCTTTCAGAAAGTCTATGGCTTTTACCGGCGTTGGGTCAATCTTATATAAAATTGCTAGGTAGTAGCTGACATAGTCGCCGTAGAGCACCAGGCTCATCATCTGGCTCAACGGGCTGATGCCATCTCCATCTATAATTTGGTAATCAACTTTAGCCTGTTCTAAGAGTTGGCAGGTTATCTGGTAGCGGAGCTGAATCCGCTTTGGCAGATGAGCTGACCGAAGCAGAATCACCACTATTTTACTGGCTAACTCTTTGGGAAACTGGTAGCCAACCACAGCGTTATGGTTAAGTTCAGGGAAAACCTCGTAGAAAGCCCAGGCTTTACTATTCTCATTAAGCTGGGTTTTCCAGCGGTGTGCTACCTCAGAGACAATGCCACCACCATATAGCACTGGTAAGTGCCCATATAACCTGTTTGCCAGTTGTTTAGCCGAATTGCGGGGTAAAAGAACGCTCTCATTTATCCTTTGGGATAGTTCTTGCAAGACTTGGACTGTTTCAGTTACCTCTGCCGATTTATCACTGATGAAGCCGAGCTTTTGCAAAAAACAGAGTATAGGGATGAAGCTAAAGGCTAGAGCGGCACGGGGTTGAGCCTTATAGTCAAAGCTAAAAACAGGGACATTTCTTTCCTCAGCCATAGTTTTCAGCTTACCACTGGTGGTAATCACCAGTTTCTTTGCCTCGGTCGCTACTGCCTGTTCAAATGAGGATATGGTTTCCTCGGTCATCCCTGAGTAACTGGAGGCAATGACCAAGGTTTTGGCATCAATGAAAGCAGGCAAGTTATAGTCACGGTGGATAAGGATAGGCAGCTTAGCCTCCGATACTGCCAGGCTGTTTACTAAGTCACCACCGATAGCCGACCCGCCCATGCCCAGGATGACTACTTTATTAACCTTGGAGTAGTCTTGAGGCAGGTTGAACTTCATAGCCATTTGCCAGGCTTGCTGACAAAGCTGTGGCATTTCGTGAAGGCAGATTAGCATGCCTTCTAGGTCGTATTGCTTATAAACCTGGGGGTCATCTAGATTAATATTGTTTATCAATCTTGCCTAAACTCCAGCTAATTCTTTACCCAGCTCAAGTAGTCTTTCTACTCGGGCTGGGGTATTGCTTTCGGTATAAATGCGAAGCACCGGCTCGGTTCCAGAAAATCTGATAAGTAGCCAGGTGCTATCAGCTAGGGTAAATCGGAAGCCATCTTTAGTGTCCAAGTTTACTACCTTAATGCCATCAATGGATTTGGGGAGGTTGTGCTTGATGCGATTAATTATCACCTGTCGCTTTTCCTCAGGAAATTCTATATCCACACGTTTAAAGTAATGAGGTCCCACCTTATTGTAGAGATAATCTATGAGTTCTGACGGGTTTTTACCTGTCTTGAGCATCAGGTCAAGGAAATAGAGACCGGCTAGGATGCCGTCACGTTCTGGCATATGACCCCGGAAGCCATAACCCCCGCTTTCCTCCCCACCGATTAGGGCATTTTCCGCTATCATTATCGGGGCAACATACTTAAAGCCTACCAGCGTCTCACGAACTGGCACCTTAAATATTTCTCCTAAGCGGTAGAGCATACTGGTAGTAGTTATTGTTTTGACTATAAGCCCTCGCTCACTGCGTATCTCCATAAGGTAAAGAGCGAGCAGAGCAAAGACCTGAAGTGGAGTTAGAAATACACCGTTTTCATCTACAATGCCAATGCGGTCAGCATCGCCATCAGTAGCCAGGCCTATATTAGCCCCCTGCTTCTTAACTGTAGCTGAGAGCTTGGCTAAATTAGCCGCAATTGGCTCGGGTTGAATCCCGGGGAAGAGAGGGTTACGTTCATTATTTATCTCTATAAGCTCAATAGCTCCATCGCCTAATAGCATCTTGAAATAACCAATGCCAGCCCCATACATGGGGTCAACAACTACTTTTAGCTTAGCCTGACGCAGCTCATTCAGGTCAATGAGCTTAGCTAATTGGTGAGAGTAACCTGGAGTCAGGTCAAGGTATTCTACCATTCCTTGTTCTAGGGCTTTAGCTAGCGGCATCTGGTTTATTTTTCCTGTGGCAAGAGTGTGAGTAATATTGCTTTCTATTTTAGCTGTAACCTCGGAGGGAGCACTGGTGCCGAATTCAGATTTATACTTAAAACCATTCCAGATAGCTGCGTTATGGCTAGCAGTAATGATGATAGCTCCACCCATCTTTTGAGCGACAACACCAAAGCTTATCACTGGCGTTGGGGTTGCTTTGGGGCACAGGTATACCTTTATTTCGTTACCGGCGATTACCTCAGCCGCCGCTGAGGCAAAATCCTCAGAGGCAAAGCGGTTGTCATAGCCCACAATTAGCCCCTGTTGGGCTAGTCCTGTTTGTTTAAGGTAGTCAGCTACTCCCTGAGCACAAGCCCGCACATTATCAAAGGTAAAATCCTGGGCGATAACCCCTCGCCAGCCATCAGTGCCAAATTTAATGGGACTTTTTATCAACCTCACCCCCTTTATCCCCTCTCCTTCAGGTTTTTATTGGTAACAAATCACAAAAGTAAAGTGAATCCCTTAGCACCTGTTCGCCCAAAGTATAGGCTATCCTCTCCTTGAATATTGGCCCGTTAAAGACAAAGGAATGAAACTCCCCATTCTCACCCCCGGGGTCCACATTAGGTGGCAGCTCGGCTAAAAAATGTTTATCAACCATCCTGCCTAGAAATCTCTTATCCAGAACCTTTGAATCAACACAGGTAGTGATAGCTTGGAAGCCTAAGGCTATAAATGACCTGGTAAGTTCAGCAGTATCCCTCCCCCATACAGGGAAGAGCCCCTTCATCCTAAGCTTTGACAGATTATTTTCCCGATATTGCCTTACATCTTCCAAAAAAACATCACCAAAAACTACTGAGGAAACACCATTTTGTTTAAATCTGGTAAGGGTTTCTTTCATCTTAGACTCATATTCTTCATTGGAAGAAGCCTTAGAAATAAATACCTCCTCAATAGGTAAACCTAGGGAGGATGCCTGCTGCTCAACCAAAATCCTGGGTACACCATGCAGACTAACTCTGTCATAATCCTCAGTTATTGTGGTTAGTAAAGATACTACTTCATACTTTTTGCCTTTTTGAATTTCATAAAGGCTGATAGCACTATCCTTACCACCACTCCAGCATAATATTACCTTTTCCATCCTGTCATTGCGAGCCAAGCGAAGCAATCTCCTTTTATTAGGTAACCCTATCCCCTTTATCCCCTTCCCCTTATCAAGGGGAAGGGGAAGCATTTTCTTTAGAGGGGCTACGCCCCTCTTCAACACCCCGTTTTCGTTCTCCCCCTTTTGTAAAGGGGGAACGAGGGGGATTTTGATTCCTTCACCCCCCTCAACACCCTAACTACCCATTTCTACAAAGGAGTAGCTCAACGATACTGCCTTTTCTGTGCCTTCACAACTCTGGCTTTGAGTTCTAACGGTAGCTCTATTATTTGCGTTGTAATATTGTGTTTAATTAAACACTGAGCCATCCAACTCTTACCTCGAAAAGGCGCTGCAGCCTTAGGGTCAGCGAAGAGAAGAATGCGCTTATCATCTCCATCGACAAGAGTACTCGCAAATAGCAGCTTGAAAGCATCAGTCATCACCTTATGCTTCTGACCGCCTCTTGGAGCACCAATGTGCGCCCAAGCCTCACAGAGTACCAGAGGGGATTCGCAGAATCCATCCAATTCAATCCAGCCTCCCTTAAGGGAAAATCTTTTCTTCCTTAATACGATTCCCATGTCTACAGAGAGACGGTCTATGAGCCAATTCTCTGCCTCTTGCTGTTCCTTGCAATCGCCCGGTAATTTGGTCATTTCTCACCTTACCTCTTCGAATGCTCTACTTCCCCACTGCCTCTTTCCTCAAAATCTCGGCTTTGTCGGTCTTTTCCCAGGGGAGGTCAAGGTCATCCCGGCCGAAGTGCCCGTAGCAAGCCGTCTGCCGGTATATAGGACGGCGCAGGTCAAGGGCTCGGATAATGGCTTCAGGTCTGAGGTCAAAGTGTTTATTGATTAGGTTGATGATAAGCTGCTGGTCAACCTTAGCCGTGCCAAAGGTTTCAATAGAGACGGAGAGCGGGTGGGCGACGCCAATGGCATAGGAAATCTGGATTTCCAGACGCTCAGCCAGTCCGGCAGCGACAATGTTCTTAGCTATATAGCGAGCCATATAGGCTGCCGAGCGGTCAACCTTGGTTGGGTCTTTGCCCGAGAAGCAGCCACCTCCGTGTCGGGCAATGCCACCATAGGTGTCAACCAGAATCTTGCGACCGGTGAAACCGGTATCAGAGACCGGACCTCCAATTACAAATCGACCCGTAGCGTTGACATAATATTTAGTTTTGTCGTCTATTAGTGGGGCGGGGATAACCACCTTGATTACCTGCTCAATGATATCTTGCTCAATTTGCGCATGGCTGACATCAGGGTTATGTTGGGCTCCCAGCACTACACTATCTACTCGCTTCGGAGTACCATTATGGTATTCTACGGTTACCTGTGATTTCCCATCGGGGCGGAGGTAAGGTAGGGTTTTATCCTTTCTCACTTGAGCCAGCCGCCGACACAATTTATGTGCCAGAGAAATAGGCAGGGGCATAAGCTCAGGCGTCTCACTACAGGCAAAGCCAACCATCATCCCCTGGTCACCCGCCCCAATTTTATCAAGGTCATTAGTTACTGACCGTGTCTTAACCTCTAGTGATTTATCTACTCCTAGGGCAATGTCGCTAGATTGTTCCTTAATGGAAACCATCACCCCGCAGGATTGATATTCAAAGCCATATTCGGGGTGGACATAGCCGATGTCATAAACTACTCCTCGCACAATCTGAGGAATTTCAATGTAACAATCGGTGGTAATCTCGCCCATAACAATTATCAACCCATTGGTTACTGCTGTCTCACAGGCTACCCTGGCATATGGGTCTTTCTCAAGGAGGTTGTCAAGGATGGCATCAGATATCTGGTCACATAGCTTGTCAGGGTGTCCTTCAGCAACCGATTCTGAGGTGAACATATAGGTTGGTAAGCTACTAAAGCTATTAGTCATTTTCCCTCCCTTATGTGCCTTCTTCCCAGCTAGTCAGGTATTTCTCTTGCTCTGGGGTTAACTTGTCAATATCAATACCCATAGAGTTTAGCTTTAATCGAGCTACTTGTTTATCAATTTCTTTGGGAACCGGGTAAACCTTAACCTCAAGTTGGTTCCTATTTTTCACCATATACTCCAGACACAGGGCTTGGTTGGCAAAGCTCATATCCATGACGCTAGCCGGATGCCCTTCAGCGGCAGCTAGATTAACCAATCTTCCCTCCCCCAGCAGGTAAAGGTGACGACCATTACTCAGAGTATACTCGTCAACGAAGGGTCGTATGCGTCGCTTACGGTGAGACAGACTTTCCAGAGCTGGAATATTTATTTCTACATTAAAATGCCCGCTATTGGCTAGAATAGCCCCATCTTTCATTACTTGGAAGTGGGCTTTATCTAAAACATTTTTATTACCGGCGATAGTAATGAAGATGTCGCCCACTTTGGCAGCTTCTATCAATGGCATAACCTGGTAGCCATCCATAATCGCTTCCAGGGCACGGACTGGTTCTATCTCGGTTACAATCACCTGAGAGCCTAGCCCTTTGGCTCTTAAAGCGATGCCGTGCCCACACCAGCCATAGCCACAAATCACTACCTTTTTACCTGCCCACAGGATATTG
>Ga0209986_10001732_pt1 | contig 20679 bp, 22 predicted proteins | sample BlataG_FD_183168 | JGI IMG/M metagenome (GOLD analysis project Ga0209986, IMG submission 183168) | Deep subsurface microbial communities from Black Sea to uncover new lineages of life (NeLLi) - Black_00105 metaG (SPAdes) (version 2) | ecosystem: Environmental > Aquatic > Marine > Oceanic >... | reverse complement strand
CGAGATCGCCCTCGCAACCGCCCCGAGAACGAATAGCGTGGTAACGGGCCACATTTTCAGCTTTCGAAAATTGTGGTGGCTAATGCGGCGAATTGCTGGATGATAGGGCACGTTCGTTCCGAACGTGCCTAAAATCTTTCTAGGCCATAGCATCTGCCTCAGCCTCCTCGCACCATGAAACATTTCCTGCAACACACAAGCGACTTGGCCTAATCAGCGAGCCCTGCGCACGTTCTGCACGAACGTAAGTCCCCCGTCCCCTCTAAGTTCGTCCCGTCATTGAAAGTCACTGCTTCATGGCAACATGGCAAGCCACTGGGAGGCCGGGGCAACCAATATCGTCTGAGCGCCGTTTGAAATCTTCCGAAATCCTGAAGCCTCATTGACTAGCTGGACTGCTGGAACTTTCAGTGCATTTTGGAATTTTATGAGTGCTGAGGAGGGCTGCACATCCGACAGTTTGGCTTCGACCAACACAACTGGCTCATGGTCATCGGCAATGAGAAAATCGACCTCCTGCTGTTCTTTGTTTTTGATGAAATGAAGTGAGTAGCTTCCGTATCCCATATCACTCCATAAAGAGACTGCTCGATACAGTTCGATGGCGACCATATTTTCGAATCTGGCTGCAGGCTCTTTTATTCGGGCGGCATCCCAGAGATAGACCTTTTGCTCTTTTTGAATCGCTCTTGCGATCCGCCGGGTCCAGGGGGTCAGGTTGAAAATTAGAAAGAATCGCTCAAAGGTCAATAACCAGCTACGAACGGTATTGTAGGACACTTTGAGATCCCGGGACAACGCTGGAACCGAGATCGGATTTCCGATCTTGGAAGGCAGGAGATGGTAAAGCGTTTCCAACTCTCCAATCGATTTGATTCCGGTAATATCGCGTATGTCTTCCCGAATTAATTGCTGCGAATACACATTGGACCAACGCCGGTAGGTAGTCTTCCGGCCGGACAGATATGGTTCTGGAAATCCGCTAAGTTCGGACAGGTTTGACCAGATCTGCTGAAGTTCCTCAGCTCTCTCCATGCTGATCTGCAACGGATTCTTTCGAAATGCGTTATGACTGATGTTGGCGTTACCAAGTTCTGCGAGGGTAAAGGGCCACAAATGAAACATAAAATATCGCCCGGCCAGCGAATCACCGCCTTTTTGATAGATATCGAGTCGACCGCTTCCTGTGACCAGAAACTGATACCCCTCATGGAATTGATCGTAGATGCCCTTGAGATAATTCTTCCAATCCTTGAACTTGTGAATCTCATCGAGCACCACCAGTGGAATGGAAGCGTCTCTGCGCTCGACTTCTTCGAAAAATGCGGGATTTTCAATGAGCCGGGCACGCTGTTCGGGGATATCCCAATTGAAATAGACATGATTGGTAAAGGGCCGAGCGATCTGTTCCGCCAGCGTGGTCTTTCCTGCCTGGCGGGGCCCTGCCATGAAAATCATGCGTTTTTCAGCGGCAAGATCACTCCACACACTCATGTAAAGCTGTCGGGGAAACATAATGGCTATGTTTCATAAAACTGAAATATCGTCAAGACTATTTTTCAGTTCCATAAAACATCGCCAATGCCCTATCGAGGCAAAACTCCCAAGGCTTCTATGACTCTTAGACGAAGTTGGCTCTCCATGGGTCTATGAAGATTTGATCTGCCGGTTCTATTGCCATTCCTTCAAGGCTTACGAACTCCAGTATGTAACCCGGCAAATCATTGAAGCTCTGAATTCCATAGCACCTGACGGCCACCGTTTCAGGGCGGAGACTTGCTATCCCCGAAAATGCCTCAATTGAACCTTAAGTAACACTACTGGCCACCAAAAGTGTACTCTAAGGTGTGACTGTGTGGTTATCTAAGGTCGCCACATGGTCACCTTAAGGACACCTCACTGACACCCCTGGAGACCTTTCTTCAAATGCGTCGCCTCTCCTGTTCTAACCTAGGTTGAGCGGTTCAACGTTCACGGTTCCCGGTTGAAGAGCCCTAAGTCTCTGATATCAAAAGGACGATGCCTCAATAGGGACGACACGCATGTTTCACCCAATGGGTGAAACAGCCTAATATGGCTATTGTGCTATAAAGTGAGGGATGTCAATATATTATAACCTTTGAACCTTGAACCCTGAACCTTGAACCTTGAACCGATCACTTTAGGTCTAAACATAGTTCCGCTTCCCTCTGTCCCGCCATCGCGGGGGAATTCCGGCCGCCGATTTCACTAGCACCCTATTATATAGGTAGAGAATGTCATCGTTGTTTTCCGGCATCTGCAAACACCGATGGCAGTGGTCTGCCTCATAGCCGGGATGAGCGCGGAACAACGGAGCTTGCGAGATCGCCCTCGCAACCGCCCCGAGAACGAATAGCGTGGTAACGGGCCACATTTTCAGCTTTCGAAAATTGTGGTGGCTAATGCGGCGAATTGCTGGCGGGATGCCAGGCCAACCGGCGCACGCGGTGTAAGAAAGCAGCTAAGGAAACTATGCACTACACGTGTGTCTTCACACAGCCATCTTTGCGCAGATACGAGATGTGCCGAGGCCTGCCCATAGCGGGTCGGATGGCAGCGTAAGACACGGATCATGGTGGCTTTGAGCTTTTTTCGTTCAGGCGGGATGCCCTCCGGGGCGCAGGCCTCTCCGAGCTGTAGGCTCTCCGAGCCGGAAGCCTACGGGCCGGAGGCCGGACGAATCAAGCAAAAAGCTGCACAAGCCGACCTTGATTGAGGTTGACGCGGGATGCGGACTGCAATCGAGGTTTTTTGTTTTGAGGGCGATGCCCGGGCAGGGTGCAGTAGCCGTCTGTTTGGCGGCGAAGCAGAAAAACAGACAGGCTACGGATTTCAACCGGTCGATGACCGCTTAACGTGGCAAAACTATAGGAGAAACAGTCGTCAGTCACCCCAGAAACCGGCAAAGAACATTTAGATCGTCTAATAAGCTGCAATTATAGAAGAAACTGGTCGTAAAGCAGTAACACGGAAGGAACAAACCCAATTGATGAAAGAAAAAGCGCAGAAAAGAGGCAATATAGCAAAACTATTAAGGAAAGTAGTCATCGGTCAACTATTTCAAAAAGATGCAAATGCCGAGCAAAAGGCTATTTTCCGACCTCCCCTTTTCCCACGCTGCGGCGTGTTCACATATAGCGAATTACGTATCCGCGTTATCCTGTTTGCACTGTCTTCAGGCAGTGCTGGGACGCTATCTCAGATAGTGAGCGGATAGATCGCATTAACCTTTCTTGATCGAGTCCGCGTCAGCCGGATTCAATTCGCATGAGAGGAGGTGTCTGCCATCATGACTCGAACCGATTCACTGATCACAGGGGCAATCAAGGCCATAAAGTCTGCCAGAAGAGGCTCGGCAAAAACCCAACATAACCATATCCAGGAGGTCAAGCGCTTCACGGAAACGCTTCGCGAGCTTGGATATGGCGTCAGGCAGTGGAAAAACATCTCTAACAAGCATGTTGGGGCCGTTGTGAATAGCTGGAAGGCCAAGGGGCTGGCCACGGCTACCATGAAAGAGTACCTGGCCGGTGTCCGCGTTGTGGCGGCCTTCTTTAAAAATGACCGTATCGCAAGAGACAACTCAGCCTTTGGGATCGGCAAGCGGGTCTATGTCTCCAACCGGGACAAGTCCGTGCCGCAGGCCGTGTATGAGCGTGTTGTCGCTGATCTGAAAAAGAGCCCTGATATCAACGATAACAGGGTGGCCGCACAATTACAGCTTCAGCGGGAACTCGGCCTGAGAAAAGAAGAGGCGTTCAAGTTCAACCCGTCAGCGTGTCTGTTGAATGACGGCAGGGTGCTCGTCCACAAAGGGACAAAAGGCGGGCGGGAACGCATGATCCTTGAAGTCTCGGAAAGAGCAAAACAGGCAATAGAATATGCCAAACACATGGTTGACGGCACAAATACAATACCGAACGACAAAACGGAAAGAGAGTGGGAGCAACGATTCTATAGGACGCTCCATAGACACGGTCTCACGCAAAGCGCGTGCGGGGCCTCATCGCACGGACTAAGGCATGCTTACGCTCAAGAGCGATACGCTCAAATCACGGGGTTCCAGCCCTCCGTAAAGTTCGATTCCGGAGAGGCCTTCAGGGAAAATGCAGAGCGGCTAGCAGGTGAAGGCTGGAAGAAACTCGATTCCGACGCGAGAGAAGTTCTAAAGGCAGAATTGGGCCATGGCAGGGATCGCATGGATGTGATCAGCCAATATATCGGCAGATCATAGACATCAACTCCACTGAAAGGGTGGGGTGTTCGGTTGACGGTTTGGTTGAAGGCGCAAAGGATTTCAATATCGAATCCTTTGCGCCCTCACTTGTCGTATTTTTAAAACGGCTGTATCGAGGAATCAAATAGAGTCAGGTCAAGGCTCGACGCACCTTATGCGGTGTGGCTGGTAGCGGCTTATGTCTCTGGCCGGGGGACGGGTTGGGCCTTTTTCAGAATAAGGAGGAAACATGGCAAGACGTCAGTGGACATGGACACAATTGCAGAAGAACAGGGCGGAAAAGGCAAAGGCCGTGGTCACGGACCTTCGAGAGTACTGGCCTTTGACCCTGCGGCAAATCTACTATCAACTGGTCTCAAGGGGCGACATCAAGAACAACCGGTCTCAATACAACATGCTGTCGAAGCTCGTCAAATGGATGCGCATCGATAATATGCTGCCGTGGCGGGCCTTGGAGGACCGGAGCCGGACGGTTACATCCAAGAGAGGTTATGAGAAGGTTGAGGATTTTGTCCGATCTGAAATGGATGGTTTTCTCCGTGGCTATACCAGATGCCTTATTCAAGGCCAGGAGAAACATATCGAGGTATGGACGGAAAAGGATGCTTTGTTTCGGATCTTCAGTGAAGTCGTCTGGCCGTACTGTATCAGGGCGGTGGTTTGCCGCGGGTACAGCAGTGTCACGTTTATTGCCGATTTCTTTAACCGTGCGGAAAAGGCAATGATGAAAGGCCAGCAGCCGGTAGTGTTGTACTTCGGCGACCTCGATCCATCAGGCGTTCAAATGCTGGAAGCCACAATCGAGACCCTGGAAAGCGAACTCGGGCTATGGGGCGTTGAATTCAAGCGGATTGCGCTGAACCCGGAACATATTGATGCCTACAAGCTCCCTTTTGATCCCACGGCAGCCAAGGTGTCCGACCCGCGTTACAAAAGGTATGTGGAGCGATATGGCACCATCGCGGTCGAGCTCGATGCCTTGCACCCTGCACAACTGGAAAAGATGATTCGAAAAGCGATTGAAGCCGAGGTCGATATGTCCCTGTTTGACGTGCAGCGGCAAATAGAACACCGGGATTATCACAGGTTGCGTACATTGCGAGACCATATTGAAGAAAGCTTCGACGAATTCCGGAAAGAGATGTTTGACTAGTCAAACAGGCCCCAAACAGCATTGAAGATACAATTCCATAGGCGATTCAAAAAGGAACTGTTCCGTTTAGAATCATCCCGAAAAAAAGAGTGGGCAGGGGGTGGCCCAAAACGGAACTGTTCCGTTTTGGGCCACCTAAAAAGGAAGAGCGGGTAAAAGGGTGGTCCGAAAGGAAACTTGTTTCGTTTTGGACCAGCCGGCAAACACGAGCGGGCAGAGTGGTCGGAAATGGAACAAGTTCCGTTTCCGACCACCCCCGAAAACAGGAGCACAATCTCAAAGACAACGATAAAACAATACGATCCCATTCAGGCATACTGGAGGCATAAGAAAGCAGGACTACGGAGTTACTCATTTGCGGCCTCATATCATGGGGAGCATGGATGCCAACCTCGAAGATTTACCCTTGTGCTTATTATAGAAATAGAGGCAACAGAAAAATAGATCCGGTAACGGCGCTACATAACGGAATGCCTAAAACAGGACATGAATTTTGCGGACAAAGCAACAGTGCGTTGGGGTGTCCGAAAACGGAACAGTTCCGTTTTCGGACACCCCCAAAACCGGAGCAGAGGGCTAAAATAACAAGAAAGCATAAGCAAAGCCGCTGTGTATCAGCCATTATATTTTTCAGGAGGCCATAGAAGTGGCTGAACCGATCCAAGAAAAGAAATATCTGACGCAAAGCGAATTAGCCAAGCGGTGGCGGATAAGCCCAAGCAGCGTCAAGAACTGGCGCGAGAGAGGATATATTCCATACTTGCAATTTCCGGGGTCAACACGTATATTCTATCCGCTCCAAGGCATCATAGAAGCTGAAAGGCAATTTACAACGCCAGCAAAGGAGGTGGGTAAACGAAAGAAGCGGACTGAAATTAGGAGGAAAAAGCCTGATATATCAGCCACATCTAACAAGGAGTGGAGGATATAATCATGGCTAAGAACAGGAATCATCATATGTTTCAGAAAAACGGTTGGTGGTACTTCCAAATGAAGGGTGAGAAGTTCTCTCTGCACACCACATCGGTGACAGAAGCAAGAAGGCTCAGGGATAAGTTTTATCAAGATATGCTTGCTCATGGTCGTGTACTGGGGGAAGAGGTAAAGGAGGTTCCTGAATTCGGTGAGCTTGCCGTAAGGTGGTTCAAACTGAACAAGAGCCAACTCAAGAAATCAACTCTTGGAGATTATAGGAATAGTATGAACAATTTCCTCTTGCCCAGGTTTGGGAATGTTCCCATCGACCAGATACAGTACCTTGATATCGAGACCTTCAAGAGCGATTTAGAACGTAAGAACAAAAGAATAATCAATATCTTAGTCCCGATGAGAAATGTGTTCAAACTCGCTCTTAAGGCAGAGTACATTGATAAAAACCCCATGGATCTACTCGACCCTATCAAGCCTGAAAAGCCAGAGATAAGCCCTTTATCTTTTGAGGAAGTACAACTGGTTATAGAGAACGTTGACCCTCACTATGAGAACTTTTTCACAGTGGCTTTCTTCACGGGTATGCGTTTCGGTGAGATGGCTGCGCTTAAATGGAAAAACGTTGATTTCGAGATGGGTGTGATCAAGGTCAGAGAGACTTTGGTTCGAGGTGAGGAGGGATCACCCAAAACAGAGGGCAGTATCCGTGATGTGAAGATGCTTCCTATGGTCGTGGAGGCACTCAAGGCCCAGAGGAAAGCGACGTTTGGCAAATCACCTTATATGTTTCTCAACAGGTACGGTAGAACACTAAAACCGTGTCCTTTACGCAAGCATGCCTGGACGGATGTTCTGGAAAAGGTGGGGCTGGAATACAGAACACTGATGCACACCCGGCATACCTATATTACAATGATGTTGGATAGTGGTGAACACATGGGCTGGGTTGCACGACAGGTAGGTCATACCTCACCCCAGATGATATTCGAAAGGTATTATTCGTACATCGAGAATTATCAGACCGATGACGGCCAGAAGTTCATGGACAGGGTCTACAACGCTAAGGTGAACGGGGCGGGAGCTGAAAAAGTTACCCCTTTTCTACCTCACCGGAAGGAGAGGGAAGGGGACCCATCTTGTAATCATAAGGAATTATTTAAGAAAGAAGGTTAGAAGTTGGTCGGGACGACTGGATTTGAACCAGCGACCCCAGCGTCCCGAACGCTGTGCTCTACCAGGCTGAGCCACGTCCCGACTAGCACTAATTCTTAGGCCACTTCTTTGAAATTGTCAATATGTACGTGGATACGGACTCCCCAGTCTCTGATAGTCGACCATTTCCTTAGCGGCCATCAAAAGGATTTTCAATGACTATGGTTTGTTCGCGTCCCGGGCCGACGGAAACCATTTGAATCCGGGTTTCCACCAGTTCTTCGACCCGCCTGAGATAGGCCCTGGCGTTCTCGGGCAACTCATCGATGTTTTGAATTCCTGTGATATCCTCAGACCATCCTGGCATCTCCTCGAAGATGGGCTTGCACAGGTCGAGCGCCTTTAAAGAGGCAGGGAATTCGTGGAGTCGATGTTTCTCATGTTGATAGGCCGTACAGATCTTGAGGGTCTCAAGGCCGCTCAGAACATCGAGTTTTGTTATAGCAAGACCCGTGAGACTGTTTAAGCGAGCAGAATTGCGGACCATCACCGTATCGAGCCAGCCGCATCTCCTCCGCCTTCCCGTGGTGGCGCCAAACTCGACTCCTTTCTTTTGAATGAACTCGCCCGTTTTGTCATGAAGCTCCGTGGGAAAAGGGCCCGCTCCCACGCGAGTCGTGTAAGCCTTTACCATGCCAATGACAGCATGGATCTGGGTAGGGCCAATGCCGGCGCCGCAGCACGCATTTCCGGCAACCGTGTTGGATGAGGTCACGAAAGGGTAGGTTCCGTGGTCAATATCGAGATGGGTACCCTGAGCCCCTTCAAAGAGGACATTGTCTGCGGCTTTAACTGCTTGACTAATGACCATCGAGACGTTGGTCACGTGGGGACGAAGGAGATCTGCGTAAGGGAGATATTTCCGCAGAATTGATGCCTGGTCAATGGTTTCAGATTTGAGGAACTCTTTTAAGTAGAAATTCTTTTCATCCAGGATATTATTTAGTTTTTCCTCAAAAACATCCTGATCAATCAGATCACAAAAGCGGATACCTCGCCGTGTTACTTTATCCTCATAACAAGGCCCTATTCCACGGCCGGTTGTCCCCAGTTTCTTGGCTCCCTTCAGATTTTCTCTGCCGTGATCTATGAGCTTATGATAGGGCATGATCAAGTGAGCATTTTCGCTGACCAAGAGATTATGAGGTCCTACGGAAATACCGCGGGCTTGTAGATCCTGCATTTCCTGAATCAAGACCTGCGGGTCAACCACGACCCCGTTTCCAATGAGGCATATCTTATCCGGGTGGAGTATCCCCGAGGGTATCAGGTGGCTGATAAAAGACTCTCCAGCAACAACCATGGTGTGGCCGGCATTGTTTCCTCCCTGAAACCGGACCACAATGCGGGCTTTCTCGGCTAGAACATCAACAACTTTTCCCTTTCCCTCATCTCCCCACTGGGTACCAATGACCACAATATTAGACATTATCAGCTCCGCACACCAAATAGTGATTTGTTTTTGTTTCTTGCATTAGAGTATATGTTTCAGTATCAAAGGAGCCTCTGGTTGTCAACATTGCTCCCCTTTTACAAGCGTTTGTGCCGGAAAAAGGCCTGGATCAATTCCCTGCATGCTTTTTCAAGGACGCCTCCTTGGACATCAATGACATGATTAAAGCGAGGCTCGGCAGCAAGATCATAACAGGAGCCGGCGGCCCCCCATTTGGGATCTTTGGCTCCATAGACGATCCTTGCAACTCTTGCGTGCAGCAGAGCTCCCATACACATAATGCAAGGTTCGATTGTGACGTAAAGGGTGGTCTCCAAGAGGCGATAGTTTCCAACAGCCTGAGCAGCCGACCGTAATGCCAAAATCTCCGCATGGGCTGTTGGATCACATAACCTGATCGTTTGGTTATGGGCTTTGGCGAGCACCGTGCCATCCGGTGCAACCAGAACCGCGCCCACAGGGACCTCATCTTCAAGGGCAGCCTGTCGTGCCTCAAAGATCGCCTGCTGCATGATATCCTCATGGGTGAAATCCGGAGACAGCACTTGCAATCACCTTGACAGAGTCGTGCAAGGACACTATATAAGGCATACAATAAGTGCGCCCATAGCTCAGTGGATAGAGCGCCGGACTACGAATCCGGTAGACAGCAACGCTGCCACTGAATGGACGCACAAAATCATCAAGAATAACAAAGGCTTGTTCCTCAATTGGAATGAGCCTTTTTTGTTGGAAATGAAAAACGTGAAAAAAACGTAGAAAACCTCTCAAAGTTTGCCGTGTGTCTGCCGATATTATCAATTGGAGGTGCTATTATGGGTTCATTATTCAAACGAAAAGACAGCCAATATTGGTGGTGCGCCATCAAGTCCGCCGGCAAGTGGGTGTCTCTCTCCACAAAGGAGACCAACAAGAACAAGGCCCGCGACTTCATGGTACGAAAGGAAGGCGACGCTTCCAAGGGCTTCAATGTACATGCCTACGACAAGACCACCTTGAAAGACCTGAAAGAGGCTGTTTTTCGATCATACCGAGAAAAAGGCAACAGAACCATAGACAAAGTGGAACAGAATTTCAAGCACCTTGACCCATTTTTCGGTGATATTCCAGTGGTGGCTATCAATCAATCAGTCATCGCCCAATACAAGGAACACATCTTAAAAACCACGAAACTTGCCAAGACATCAATTAACAGACACTTGGCTACACTGCGACATGGTTTGAACCTTCTCCATGCTGACGACATGATTGCGCGAGTGCCGAAGATACGCATGTATAAGGAGGACAATGCACGGCAGGTGTATTTGACGTGGCCGGAAATAGAGAAACTTGTATCCGCGGCGGAAAAGCATAAGCCATATTTGGCGCCTGCTATTCAGACAGCGGTACAAACAGGACTGCGCAAAAGCGCTATCCTCGGCATGCAATGGAAGCACATAGACAGTCTGGCCGGTGTTCGCTTTCATGACCTTCGCAGGTCTTGCATCTCTTTGCTTTCGCAGACTGGTTCCACTGACGGCGAGATGATGAACCTCATGGGTATAAAGAGTTCTCAAACACTCCACAGGTATGACATAGTCGGTAGCAGACGCAGGATGGACGTTCTCCGCCGCAGACAGGCTTTCTTGGAAGAACAGACAGACAACGTCGTGCCTATAAAAAGGAAGGCGGCACGTGAAATGCCACCACCTTGCGAGATTGAACAAACTGAAGCTGAGGCCGAAGCTTTTCGCAAAAGTTTGAAATCTTCAATGCGAGTGGGTGAAACTACGTAGAAAAAGGGTACGAACTACCACGCTTGAACCGTCCTGAACGTCAACAGGGTTTCGGGATTGCCCGTTCCACCAACTCTCGCCTTAAGCCTAGAACTGGCATGTTCTAACAGAATGGTTTTGTACACTGCTACACGATTTACCGATTCCGTTCAGGGAAGGATCGCTGTGGCCTGGTTCGAATGAGGCTTGACCTATGGAACCGGTGTGGTATCCATACGAAAGCTTTGTTCTTTGCGGTGTAAAGTGTTTGGCAAGAGATCGAAAGTGACAACCCGCTGTGATCCGTTAACTGTTCCATTTGAGATCGAAAAACCCTATTCCCATGTTCCCACTCTTGACAAGGGGTGATATCTGGTTGAATGGGGTTTTCATCCGGCAAGTCCAACATTGACATCTAATGGCATCCTAATGTATACTATTTCCTGAATTCTTCCCCATAAATACATTGCCCAAACCTTTTGAGCGGGAGGGAGGAGCTGTTAGAGTCGGTTAACGCCGTGCTGAAGTAACCTTGAACAGAATGGATGGAGATTTGCAGATAGGAGTGAGTCTTGGTGGCAAGGATACTGGTTGTTGATGATGAGAAAAGTATTAGCCCTACAACGTTACTTATTTTGATCTTTGACAATTTCCCGCAGGTGTTTTCGTCGATGTGACAAATGGGCGCGATGGTTCCTGGCCTGTATCCATGCGACCTGTTCTAGTAAAGTCTCCAAACTATGCTTTTTCATCGGTAAAAGCAGTTTGAGCAAAACTCTAAGCTGCGATAGCGTAATAGATGGCGCTTTTTTTTCCCATCCTGATTTTCAGGTGCCAGAGAAAAAAATGTGCCAGCATGCACGTTAATATGTGGTGGTGCCAGCCCATGAACTTCCGCACCTCATAATGGTCCATGCCCAACTCAGTTTTCGTTTCTTCGAAGCACTGTTCAATTGCCCAGCGCAAACCGCTGAGCCAAACAAGAGTTTTTAGCCGTGTGCTGCTCGACGCATTGCTGACAAAAAAACTGTATCGCGGATTGTCGCCGATTGTACGGCGGATCACCAACCATACGGTTTTTTCTGGAAGCCCTGCTACCGACAAGATCACTTGGCGCCGAGTGAACTCATAGACAATCGGTCCTTTGGTGCCTTCAGACACTTGGCGGCGATACCAGAAATAGTCGTTAATATTTTTGGCCAGATCACCAATAGCAATTGGTTTACTGTCCGCATCGGCTAGAACTGTTTTGGACTTGGTCTTTCCACCCCAGCGATATTGCTTCGTGATGGTCATTGGTCGCTTGAGCCAACAAAGGGTGCTTTTGGGTACCGATACCATGTAAGTTATACCCGGCAAGTTTTCCACTGTTTCGATGAACTCGGGGCTTATGCCGTAAATTGAGTCCCCAAGGACATATTTAAAGGGTAGAGTTTTCTCATCGTGAATCGCCCGTAGCATCTCGGCAGCCAACTGGGGCTTGGTCCGAAACACAGTGTCTTCTGGCAGATTGCACTTTTTTCGCCGGGCGCGATATTCGTCGGAGAACCATTGCTCAGGTATGAAAAGACGATTGTCGACCAGCGCATATCCACTTTCGGATACATATGCAGCAAAGACACCGACCTGGCAATTGTCGACCTTTCCAGCGGTTCCGCAGTATTGGCGAGCGACTCCAATGGAATCTTGGCCTTTCTTTAGAAAGCCACTCTCATCAAAGATCAAAGCGCCGTTGGAGCTACCAAGGTCATCGTTTACAAAACTACGATACTTGGAAAGAATGTTTTCGACATCCCATTGTGCAACGCTGACAAATCGCTGCATTGCCCTTACATTGCCATCTTTGACGGCCAAGGCAATGGGTTCAATGGACTTGCGTTCAAGTTCGCTGAACTGTCCAGCCATGTAATTGAAAAAGTGTTCCCTGGATTCGCTACGATGAAAACAATCGGCAAACTGTTCGTGAAAACCTCTGAGTTCATTAATGAAATCCTTAACATCGCCCTTGCCTATATCAAACTTTGGAATGGAGTAAAGGTGTTCATTGTGTCGTATAACCGGTAGCATGGCTTGCCTCCTATGTTAAAGGGTTGTTGCGTAGCGTAGCAAGCCACATGTAAATTGTCAAGCGATAATCATCTTAAGTAACGTTGTAGGGTTAGGACCCTCTACGTTGAAGAATTAGGCGAAGAAGGTTACGAGATCATCACAACGGGGGAAGGCAAGAAAGTGTTGGAACTTGTCTCCTCTGAACAACCGGATGCCGTGATACTGGACATACGGCTGGAAGATTGCGATGGATTGGATCTCCTTCAGGAAATACGAAACGTCTATCCGGCGCTACCGATCATTCTGAGCACGGCCTATGACTCTTACAGAGAAGATGTAAAGTCGGTTGCTGCCGACTATTATGTTGTCAAGTCACAAGACCTCTCGGAATTGAAAGCCAAGCTGGCAGCCGTCATCAACAGAGAGAAGAAGTGAAAACATACGTCGTGCTCAGCTTTGCCTTGAGATTTCTTGCAAATGTGCCAATACCCAAGAAATCTTTATGAACAGGACTCTTATGGAATCGAACCCAAATCCTACTCACAAGCATGGTGACATGAATTACAATTGTCCCTATTTTGTAGAATGCACTGACCACGCTGTGTTGAGCAACTGGGAATATTGGACTTGTTCTGAGTGCCCTTTCCCGGAGGGTGAGGAAATACGGTTTCATTCCTCCTTTCAGCCTTTCTCTGTATCCTCCTCTGAGTCTTGATCTTTTCCCCATATTGTCCCTAGTGCCCAAAGACGCCTATCCAGTCTGCCGCGTTAATCCAGATTTTTCATTCGTACGTGGGTAGTAGTGGATGGGCATAGTGTCGTCAACGATTGGGAGTCTTGAATCAGTTCTTGAGATTTTAGGGCAAATTCATCAAAAGGCATTGTCTCTCCTACAAAAAAATGCATAAGAATCGATTCTTGACCTAAAATTTGCATAGATATGTTATGTTTGATGTCAAACGGTGGCTGAACCCAGATTAACCCATTGATACATTGTTTTAATGGAGACATCAGTTCTTTAATGAGTACACATACCACCATTATTCCAATTGCAGCCAGCAAGGGGGGTGTGGGAAAGTCCTTCCTAACGGCAAACTTAGCGATTGCGCTAGCTGAATTGGGCCACCAGACCATAACGGTCGATTTAGACTTGGACGGATCGAACCTGTACTCCTGTTTGGGTCTACCCAACCGGTTTCCTGGAATCGGAGACTTTTTGAGAGCCCGCGCTGCTGAACTGGACCCGCTTCTGGTTCCCACCCAGACGCCCAAGCTGTATTTTATGCCTGAAGACGGCAAAACACCCTTCATGGCCAACATTGCTTATGCCCAAAAAATAAAACTGATTTCGCGTATTCGAAAGTTGCCCGCCGATTACATTCTTTTGGATTTAGGGGCTGGCTCCTCATTCAATATACTGGATTTTTACCGACTCTCACCTCGGGGACTTCTAATGACAACGCCGGATCCCCCTGCGGTAATGGGAATGCTGGTGTTTCTGATTGGAGATGGTTGATTTTGAGGAGGCCAAAGACAAAGTGCTCATGGGGACAGCCCGCAAAAGCATGATCATCAGCGATGATAAGAAGAGAAATACGGCATATCATGAGGCAGGTCACGCCCTGGTTGTGAAGGTGCTCCCGGGCACCGATCCGATCCACAAGGTCACCATCATACCCAGGGGTCGTGCCATGGGACTTACCCAGCAACTTCCCATGGATGAAAAGCACATGTATCCAAAGAAATAATCTTGCGGTGCTTATGGGTGGTCTAGCGGCCGAAGAGCTAGTCTTTAATGAGACCTCGACTGGTGCTGGCAATGACCTTGAGCGGACCACAGATACTGCCCGCAAGATGGTCTGCGAGTGGGGCATGAGTGAGAAACTGGGCCCCCTGACCTTTGGTAAGAAAGAAGAGCAGATTTTTTTGGGCAGAGAGTTTGCTCAACATCGGGGTTACAGTGAGCGGACAGCAGTGGTTATCGACAATGGGGTTACACACCTAGTGTCAAACTCGTACGAGAAGGCGAAAAAGATCCTACAAGATAATATGGACGCTCTTCACGCCCTTGCACAGGCCCTGCTTGAGAGGGAAACACTAGCACAGAGTGATATCGATGCTATCGTTGCAGGAGATGCTCCTGCATCCCAACCTTAAACCCGGCCATGCGTCGAACGTATTTTCGGCGATGGTGGTTTTCAATTGGTCAAACCATTTAAGATTTGGGAACAGCTAAGGAGGTTATGAAATGGCTCGCATTACCATTGAAGATTGCTTGCGACGGATCCCCAATCGTTTCATGCTCGTTAATGCAGTTGTAGCGAGGGTTCGGCAATTGCGTGAAGGTGCCCGATATTTGGTAGATTCGCCAAAGAACGAACAGATCGTCATAGCACTTCGCGAGGTGGTGGCAGGAAAAGTCTGTTTGGAAGAACAAGAAATCGAAAACATAGAACCTGATGACCAAGAAGAACAAGAGGACTCCAGCCCTCCTTTGGGCAGTGAAGATGTTTGAAATACTCCGAAGTTGCTGGGCAGAATGTTTTCAGAGCTCTTGCGTTGTTGTTGACATGAAATGGTGAGGTATTGTCATGCAAAAATGGGCAGCAAAGACGATCTTAACGGTAACGTTGATGGCTTTACCTGTTTGTGTGTTGGCGTTTCAGAATCAGCCCCTTGGGTTTAGAGGAATCAGATGGGGGGCTGGTATCGGCACGTTGACAGACACGAAAATATATGTGAAAGAAAACGAGAAGAAAAAGATAGGCAAAGCAAGCCTGGAAAACATATCCTACATTTTTTGTTTTGACGAGCTTGAGGGCGTCGTTATTGGTTATGAATCTGGCGAAAACCATGAGATACTCAAGAAGACCTTTTTTGAGGCATAAGGGGACAAACTCGATCAAGCTCGGGAGCATTATTATTGGCGCGGAGTTGATGTCAATATTGACCTGGGAAATGACAAATTATCGAAAAAAGGCAGCATCACTTATAATCACAAAGGGATCCTTGGCGACATGTGGGGCAAGCACCTACCAGCTAAGAGTGCAGCTCCCTGACCTTTAGCCGCTGCATCAGGAGAGACTGAACACGCCATACGAGCAGATGACACGCCATCTGGAGTTTACCATGACGGATTTAAAGCGATGCCGGGTAGTCTCGGGCATTCTGGTTCTATTACTTGTTATCATGATATCTGCTGGATGTACTCGTATGGCAAAACTCGTTAGCTCTAAAGGACCGAAAATCGAGGCGAACAAAGAGACTGAGGCACTGGGCGTTCTTTACTATGATTTCGAAGATATCCTGGTCCCTTTAGAACTCAAGATAGACAAAAAAAGATCTTTTATTATCCACACTCCAGGTTTTTCAGCAGGTGTCTTGGTATTGACTGGACAGGTGGAGACCGACTCCCTCGTCAGGTTCTTTAAAGACAACATGGCCAAGGACAGCTGGCGGATATTGAGTTTTTTCAAATCCTCACGCACAATCATGTTTTTTGAGAAAGCGGATCGAAGGTGTATCATCAACATTACTAAAAAAAACATCGAAACAGACATCGAAATATGGCTGATGCCACATACACAAGAAGCGCATGAAGGCTAAGAAGATGGCGCCCTGACAGGGGTTTTTCTTCGGTGCAAAACAGAGCATCTGGAAAGATTTTTACGACCTGCGAGGGGCTGAGAGAACTGGTTGGTAAAAAGAGTAAAGTTGTTGATTCCTGACAAAGGGGAAACGACAGGTTCAGGCGCACACAGATGAAGCGAGGTAGGCTTTACAGCATTGCAAAACACTACACCGTCGTAAAAAATGTCCCTCAAGGGCCAACGGTGTCAGTGAAGCCGACAGCGTATCTCTTGAGCCTACATCCTCAGGCAGCCATTGCTGAGGTAACATCTACATCGAGTCGCTGGAAGCCGACCTGAGGCAATACTCCGAGGCTTCCACTTCTAAAGACCGTGAGGAGGTTTCAACGGCGCAATTTGAGCTTGAGATTGCCCAACAGTTTCTCGCTGATCTCAAACAGGAATATGAAAACAGGGATTAGCGGGCTCTTGTTCAGCAACGTTGCAGCGCATTTTCAAGTCACTATGTCAAGAGCTGAAAACAACGATAAACAGAGCTCTTGACGCACAAAAACCAGGTCATCTGAACGGAGACTGAGGCACGATCTTCGCGAAACTCACGACACCTCCCTCAACTATACTGGCGGGGTATTCATTTTAGCCCACTTGTTCCCCTCTCTCTATACCATCCTGCAATTATCAGAAATGCCATTATAGAACAGTTTGGCACGAAAGTTGAGGGAAATTAGTTCCGTCAAAGGATCTTCTAGATCACGTCACAAGAAACCAGCGGGGCAACCAGATGACAGAGCAGATTGAAACCAAGGGCCAAACAGTGAAGGTCATTGAAGAAAGGGAAGGACGATACCTGACCTTTCCCTTGGCCAACGAGGAATATGGCGTTAGCGTCTTCAAAATCAAGGAGATCATCGCCATGATGCCCATCACCCCTGTTCCCCAAACACCAGAGTATATGAAAGGGGTGTTTAATCTCCGAGTTAAAGTGATCCCTTTGGTCGATCTCAGGCTCAGGTTCAGGATGAAGGTGATCGATTACACGGACAGGACCTGTATCATTGTATCAGAGCTCGGGGGACAATCCGAGACTATCATCATGGGAATCGTAGTCGACGCCGTCTCAGAGTTGTTAAGCATCAAGGGGGAGGAGATAGAGGATACCCCAACCTTCGGCATCAAGCTTGACACTGACTACATCCTTGGTATGGCCAAGGTGAAAGGGGCCGTAAAGATCCTTCTTGACATTGATCAGGTATTAAATGCAGAAGAAGTTGCCCTCTCGGAAAAGGCAGCGTGAACAGAGTTTTTGCCGTGTATGCCAGAACTTCACCACAGACACTATTCAGGTCACTTAAAGAGGCCCTTCGCCAAATCCCACCGACATTCCATATTTCCCCTTGACCCAGTCAGCCTGATACCCTATTAGTGCCAACAGAACTTGGGGGGCAAGGGCATAGGAACGACCAGAAATGTGAGTGATCTATGCCCTGGGATTGGGACGAGCTGAAACGGCGACAGAAAGGGTTTAGCGGTGGAAGATCGCAATCGAAATATTTGTGTATTGAAATAGGAGAAAAAAGTGCTTGAGACGTGGATGAGCATTGTAGGAGCATCAATGGCGTTGGCTGGAGTACCACAGATTACTAGACTACTAAAAAGAAAGAAATCTGACGATTTGAGTTTACTGTTGTGGTGGATAATTCTTCATGGCCAAGTTTGGTGGCTGATTTATGGCTTTTGGAAGCACAGTAGGAGCTTAGTAATTACTAATACCCTCTGTGCTATTGCTTCAATTACAATAATCTATTTAACCGTTAAATATAGGAAAAGTGCCTTCCCAGCTACAGCTGCCTGACGACTCCAGGAATCAGCAGAAAGGCCCGGGAATGCCTTTCTGCTTGATACGTCGCTTTTTCCTATTATCTTTATATCTCGCGTGAATGATTTGTTATAGGCCTTGTTGTTCATATGTGGACGGAAGTCGGATAGCATGCGGTTCCTATTGTACAACATACGCTATGGGGCGGGGACTGGAAGGCGTTTCCACCTCCCCGTGCCTTACAGCGGGTACATAAAGCACACCAATGGCAATTTTAACAAGATAATGGATTTTATAAAATCGGCAAACCCAGACATCATCGGCTTGATTGAGGTGGACAGTGGGTCCTTCCGTTCTGAAAAGAGCAACCAGGCTGAGATGATCGCCCGAGAAATAAATCACCATTACGTTTATGAATCAAAGTATTCCATGAATTCAATGGCGCAGAAAGTCCCTGTGATGAATAAGCAGGGAAATGCGATCCTGACAAGCCAGGAGATCAAATCGCATCAGTTCCATTATTTTCGTAAAGGTGTCAAGCGTCTCGTGATTGAATTGGAGTTAGAGGCATTCACGATTTTCTTGGTACACTTGTCTCTTAAATTCCGCCATCGCCAATACCAGCTTCAAGATCTTCAATTGATGGTCAAGGATACAAGGAAACCCGTCATAGCCGCCGGAGACTTCAACGCATTATGGGGTGACCGTGAAATTCAATCATTCCTTGCTGTTACGGGGCTGAAAAACGCCAACGGACTAGGGAGACTCTCCCAGCCCAGTCGGTCTCCGCGAAGACAACTCGACTACATTTTTTGCAGCCCGGAAATACGCGCCACCAGTTTTCAGGTACCTCAGGTTAAGCTATCCGATCATGCGCCCCTCATCTGCGATTTTGAGATTGGCACTTTAACGAATAGCCTTCAAGAAAAAGACATTCAGACATCTCATTAGAGACCTTGAACAGGATGGCTCCTGCTCCTGTAAGAGCACTTTGCGCTTCACTTAATAACGCAAAATAGCCTAGATGACTATGGGCAAAATGTGCCCTCACTTTCTTGTTGATGAAGCCCCTGGCGATTATGGATACGTCCCTTTCTTCAGGTTTTTTTTGGTTCCGTAACCGCAATGTTGATCATGGAGAAAAGAGAATACTTTAAAAGGTTGCTGAGTCAAAGGTTAGATAATCTTTTGGCAGAAGCCAATAAGACCGTCAGTGGCATGACCGGTTTTGGGAATTACTTTGCTGATCCGATGGACCGGGCATCCATGGAGTCCGATACAAGTTTTGCTTTCCGCATTAAAGAAAGGAAGAGCATCCTGATAAGAAAAATCAAGGATGCTTTAACCAGGCTTGAAGATGGAAATTTTGGTATCTGTGATGAATGCGGGGAAGAGATTTCGGAGGGACGACTAAAGGCTCGCCCAGTGGCTACTTTGTGTATTAAGTGCAAAGAACAGCAGGAAGACGAAGAAAAACTCCGGGGACTGTAACCATCATGCCATTAAATCTTACCTGGTCAATTGGACAATACGTGGTCCAGAAAGCAAAAGGGAAAGAAGAGCTTTCATGGAGACTTTCCAAAAGAATCTCAAGAAGATTGACAAAAACGCCTGAAACATATATGAAAGTTAATCTGTGCAATATTTGAATTGCTGAGTTCTGCCCACCAATTGACGGATATGCCTAATTAAAAGAGACTGGTTTTTGCCAACTGGCGTTTGCAAGATGTTCGTCTGTTGCGGCGGCGAAGCCGGCGTGAATCTGATAGCGGGAAGAAGGGAGGTCGGTATATGATGCACAGCATCAAGATCGGTATTGTCGGGGTGGGGAATTGTGCCAGTTCATTGGTTCAGGGGATTCATTATTATAGACACAAGGATGGCGAAGATACCATGGGTCTGATGCACTGGGACATCGGCGGATACAAACCCTGCGACATCCAGGTCGTATCAGCCTTTGATATCGACAAGCGAAAAGTCGGCAGGGACGTGGCAGAAGCCATTTTTGCTGATCCGAATTGCACTACGGTATTTTACAAGGACGTTCCAAAAATCGGCACTTCTGTGAGGATGGGCAGTATTCTGGATGGTTTTTCTGAACATATGCGGAACTATGATGACAGATATACCTTTGTGTTGGCCGACGAGCCGGAACCTGACATGGGAGAAGTTGTCCGGGTTCTCAAGGAATCTGGCACGGAGATTTTGTTGAACTACCTTCCAGTGGGGTCTGAGGATGCTACCCGCTTCTATGCCGAGTGCGCCTTGGAGGCACAGGTCGCCTTTCTGAACAACATGCCCGTATTCATCGCCAGCGATTTTGCCTGGGCCAAACGTTTCGAGGAGAAGAACATACCCATCATCGGAGACGACATCAAGGCCCAGCTCGGAGCCACCATAACCCATCGGACCCTGACCGACCTGTTCAAGAAAAGGGGTGTCAAGCTGGAGCGCACCTACCAGC
>Ga0209986_10001731_pt1 | contig 20687 bp, 19 predicted proteins | sample BlataG_FD_183168 | JGI IMG/M metagenome (GOLD analysis project Ga0209986, IMG submission 183168) | Deep subsurface microbial communities from Black Sea to uncover new lineages of life (NeLLi) - Black_00105 metaG (SPAdes) (version 2) | ecosystem: Environmental > Aquatic > Marine > Oceanic >... | reverse complement strand
ATCTTCTTATGTACGATCCACCTTCTCCGCTTCAGTTCTCGTTCCATGATTCCACCATATGTGTGTTTTCATTTACCATTATAAATGGGACACATGTGGGGGGATAGAACACGCGAAAGATAAAACCGAAAGCTTTAAATATCTCAGCGTGTCACCTATCATTTGTACGGCGGTCATAGCGGAGGGGATACACCCGTTCCCATGCCGAACACGGAAGTTAAGCCTTCCAGCGTATTGGACTGTACTGCCTTCTGGTGGGAATTCCAATCCGCCGCCGGCTCTTCATAAAGTTAGATTTAGGAATAGAACATAGTTTCAAGAATGCCTGGGTGGTGTAGTCCGGCCTATCATACGGGACTGTCACTCCCGTGACTTGGGTTCGAATCCCGGCCCGGGCGCCACATGGGCCCGTAGCTCAGTCTGGCTAGAGCACCGGCCTTTTAAGCCGGGTGGCGCGGGTTCGAATCCCGTCGGGCCCGCTCACTACATTCGCGTACCCGCCGAGGATAAACCAAACACCAACAGGCTGATCTCATCCAAGAAGATGACATCTATGAGTTTGGTCTATTTCCCGTCGGGCCCGTAACCCAAATTACAGGGGAAAAATATGAATAAAACAAATATTTTGGAACATGAAATGGTGCCCGAGCACATTATAATGAGTGATGGAGAGGTAGAGAAGATTTTGAAGAAGTACGATATCAAAAAGGAAGAATTGCCATTGATCAGATCGGATGATCCCGTAGTTAAGTTAATCGGTGCTGAGCCGGGACAGGTTTTAAAGATAATCAGGGAAAACTCGCCTGCGGGTGTATCTGAGTATTATAGGCTAGTAGTTGAAGGGTGGTAAAATGAATAAATGGTTTGTTATTAACTCCTTTTTTGATGAAGAAGGTTTCGTCAGACAAAACCTGGATTCGTATAATGATCTTATTGATAGAGGGCTTCAAGAAATTGTAAATGAGATAGGAGTAATAGAGACAGATATAGAAGGCTTTTATGTAGAATTTGGGAAGATAAGGATTGGCCAGCCAAAAACAAAAGAAGCAGATGGATCCAGAAGGATTATGTATCCCATGGAGGCGAGGCTGAGAGATCTGACGTATGCAGCGCCTTTATTCCTGGAGATGCGTCCTGTTGTCGATGGGGAAAAGCTTAAACCCGTAGAAGTTAATATAGGCGAACTGCCCATAATGGCCAAATCAAAGATATGTCTTTTGAATAAGATGGGCAGGGAGGAACTTATATTCAATAAGGAGGATTCAGTTGATCCAGGAGGATATTTTATGATCAATGGAGCAGAAAGAGTTATAGTTGCAATAGAAGACTTAGCTTCTAACAGGATCCTTGTAGAAGAAGATGAAAGAAAGGAAAGCTGTATTGCAAAGGTTTTTTCTACGAGGCATGGATTCAGATCATTAGGAATTGTGGAAAGAAAGAGAGACGGACTTCTCAGAGTCTCTTTTCCAGGAGTTCCCGGTGCTTTACCTTTTGTGAATGTAATGAAAGCCCTCGGATTGGAGAAAGATCTGAGCATTGTAAATGCTGTCTCAGGCGATGAAATAATACAAAAAGAGCTCTTGGATAATCTAGAAGAAGGAATGGACATTATCACTCAGGAAGATGCTCTGGATGTTATAGGAAAGAGAGTTGCCATAGGGCAGTTGAAGGAGTATAGGCTGAAGAGAGCGCAGGTAACTATAGACAAATTTTTGTTGCCGCACATAGGAATAGAAACTGAAGACAGAATAAGGAAAGCATACTATCTGGGAATAATGGCTTCGAGAGCAGTAGAGTTTGCCCTTGGACTCAGAACTGTAGACGATAAGGATCATTATGCAAATAAAAGATGGAAACTAGCAGGAGAACTTTTGAAAGATCTCTTCAGACTCTCGTTCATACAGCTGATCAGGGACATAAAATATCAACTTGAAAGAACATATGTAAGGGGAAGATACGAGAAAGGAAAAGAAAAAGAGTTTGTGAAAAAATCTGTAAGAGCCGATGTTTTAACAGAAAGAATAAGACATGCTATGGCAACAGGAGCATGGCCTGGAGGGAGAACAGGTGTGAGTCAATTGATGGATACTGTTAATTACATGTCAGTTCTTTCGCACTTAAGAAGGGTTGTATCTCCTCTAAGTAGAAGTCAATCTCATTTCGAAGCAAGGGATTTACACGCCACTCATTGGGGTAGGATATGCCCTAATGAAACTCCAGACGGTCCAAACTGTGGACTTGTTAAGAATATGGCTTTGATGGCTTCTGTATCCATAGGTGTAGACGAAGAAGAGGTAAAAACTTATTTGTATAAAGCAGTTAAAATCCACGAGATAGAGAAAGCAGAAGGCCCAAAGGTTAATGCGTACGTGTATTTAAACGGTAATTTAGTAGGAACATTTGAAAATGGAGAAAAACTTGCGGAGATCATAAGGAGAGACAGGAGAAAGGGAAAGATCTCAAGCAACATAAACGTAGCATACTATCATAATACAAATGAAGTCCAGATAAACTGCGATGGTGGTAGAGCTAGAAGACCGCTGATCGTAGTGGAAAATGGGATTCCAAAGCTTACAGAGAAACATGTAAAGATGATAGAAAAACATGAATTCTCGTGGAGCGATCTCATAGACAAAGGCGTCACCGAATATTTGGATGCCGAAGAAGAGGAAAATGCATATATAGCTATAAGGGAGGAAGAACTTACACCAGAGCATACGCATTTAGAGGTATACCCCCCCACAATTTTAGGCATCTGTGCCAGTATGGTTCCTTTCCCTGAGCATAATGCCGCACCTAGGAACTCTACAGGGGCGGGAATGATTAAGCAGAGCATAGGCTTCGGATTTTCAAATTACAGGTGGAGAGTTGATACAAGAGGGCATTTGATGCATTATCCTCAGGTACCAATTGCAAAAACAAAAATTTCGGATGCAATAAAGTATGATAAGAGACCCGCAGGAGAAAATTTTGTGGTGGCTGTACTTTCTTATACAGGATACAATATAGAGGATGCTCTTATAATAAATAAAGCGTCTATCGAAAGAGGACTTGCCAGATCTACGTTCTTCAGAACATACACATGTGAGGAGAGACGATATCCCGGAGGGCAGATCGATGCCTTCCAGATTCCGGAAAAAACTACTAAAGGATACAGGGGGACAGAACCCTACAGGAATTTAGACGAAGATGGATTGATCATGATAGAGTCAGAGGTGAGAGGAGGAGATGTTCTGATCGGAAGAACTAGCCCACCAAGATTCTTACAGGAGTTGGACGAGTTTGGTACAGAGATGAGTGGGAGAATAGAGACATCCGAAGACGTAAGACCCAATGAAACAGGAACTGTGGATCTTGTGTTGCTCACAGAGAATGAAGACGGAAACAAACTTGCCAGGGTTAGAGTTAGGACTGAGAGGGTTCCAGAATTAGGAGATAAGTTCTCTTCAAGACACGGCCAGAAAGGTGTTCTTGGTTTTATACTGCCACAGGAAGACATGCCCTTTACGGAACAGGGTGTTGTTCCAGATCTCATAATCAATCCTCATGCCATACCCTCGAGAAAAACGATAGGTCAGATACTCGAGATGATAGGCGCGAAGGTAGGAGCTATAGAAGGTAGGAGGATAGATGCTACCGCATTCGATAATGAAAAAGAAAAAGATTTAAGGGAGTCTTTAAAGAAACTAGGATTTAAAAATACAGGTAGAGAAATTCTGTATAATGGATATACGGGAGATATAATTGAGGCTGATATATTCATAAGTCTTGCTTACTATCAAAAACTTCATCACATGGTTGCAGACAAGCTCCACGCTCGATCCCGAGGCCCGAGACAGATGCTGACAAGACAGCCGACTGAGGGAAAGGCAAGGGAAGGTGGTCTCAGATTTGGAGAGATGGAGAGGGACTGTCTTGTAGGACATGGAGCTTCCATGCTGCTTCTGGAAAGACTTCTGGAAGCTTCTGATAAAACGTCTATATTAATTTGCGAAAAATGTGGGAGCATAGCTGTTTACGATTCCGTAAAAAATAAGAGATACTGCCCCATATGCGGAGAAGAAACAGCGATATATAACGTAAAACTATCCTATGCATTTGAATTGTTGATTAAGGAAATGGAATCTATGGGTATAGATCCCCGTTTTATCTTAAAAGAAAAAGTGTGATAATATGTTAGAAGAGAAACAGATAGAAAAAATTAGATTTGGTTTGATGTCACCTGAGATTATAAGGAAACTGAGCGTTGCAAAAATAATGACCGCAGATACGTACGACGATGAAGGATATCCTATAGAGAGAGGGTTGATGAATCCGAGACTTGGAGTTATCGATCCTGGCTTAAAATGTAAAACATGCGGTCAGAAATTTGGGAAATGCTCAGGGCATTTTGGGCACATAGAACTTGCAAGACCTGTGATCCATATAGGTTTTGTGAGGGAGATATACCTATTTTTAAAATCTACATGTAGGGAATGCGGCAGGATTCTTTTGAATGAGAAAGAACTTGAGAAATTCAGGGAAAAAATAGAAGAAGCTGAAAAAATAAATAATGACAAGAGTGTTATAATAAAAGAGCTGATCAAAGAAGCCAATAAGAAGAGAACATCCTCTGTGAATAATACGTGCCCATATTGTGGAGCCATACAGAAAAAAGTGAAGTTAGAGAGACCTACAACATTTTTAGAAGAAAATGACAAGCTTACTCCTAGCGATATAAGAGAATGGTTTGAAAAAATTCCAGAAAAGGATATGAGGCTATTGGGATGGAATCCCGATGTTGCCAGAATAGAATGGACTATCCTGACAGTCTTGCCAGTGTCACCTGTCACTGTAAGACCGTCTATCACCTTGGAATCTGGAATAAGATCTGAAGATGATTTAACTCACAAACTTGTTGACATAATCAGGATAAACCAAAGATTGAGGGAGAATATAGACGCAGGAGCACCTCATTTGATTGTGGAAGATCTGTGGGAACTTCTTCAGTATCATGTAACCACATATTTAGACAACGAGGTTGCTGGAATTCCTCCTGCGAGGCATAGATCAGGGAGGATACTCAAGACATTAACACAGAGACTCAAGGGGAAGGAAGGGAGGTTCAGGCATAATCTCTCAGGAAAAAGGGTTGATTTTTCCGCAAGAACAGTTATATCGCCAGATCCTTATATAAGTATAAATGAGATAGGGATCCCGATCCAAGTAGCTAGAGAGCTTACGATCCCTGAAAAGGCAACAGAACAAAATATAGAAGAGCTCAGAAAACTCATTTTAAACGGACCCGATAAACATCCTGGTGCTAACTACGTCATAAGAAGAGATGGGAGGAAAAAGAGAGTTACAGACGATATAAAGGATGTGCTCGCCGAAGAACTGGAGATAGGATATGTAGTGGAGAGGCATCTTCGCGATGGAGACATAGTCTTGTTCAATAGACAGCCTTCTCTACACAGGCTTTCTATCATGGCACATGAGATTAAAGTAATGCCATACAAAACTTTCAGACTTAATTTGTGTGTCTGTCCGCCATACGGCGCGGATTTTGATGGAGATGAGATGAATCTTCACGTGCCGCAGACAGAGGAGGCGCAGGTAGAAGCCGGGATTTTGATGAAGGTCCAGCAACAGATAATCTCTCCAAGATTTGGGGAACCTGTGATAGGGGCAATGCAGGATTATGTCTCTGGAGCTTATATTCTCACGAAAGAGGGAACAATGTTCACCGAAGAGGAGACAGAAGAGATGCTTTATTTTGCAGACATAGACAAGTTCCCCGATGAACATGTAGAGAAAAATGGAAAAAAATATTATACAGGAAAACAGATCTTTTCTCTTCTCATCCCAGAGGATATGAACCTTGAATACAAAGCAAAAATCTGCAGAAAATGTGATGTTTGTCTCAAAGAAAAATGTCCCGATGACGCTTATGTTGTAATAAAAAATGGAAAACTTGTGAGCGGTGTTATAGACGGTTCAACTTTCAAGGCAAGGTCCAGAAGCCTTTTTTTGAGCAAACTTGTCAGGATGTATGGAAATGATGTTACAAGAGAGTTCATAGATAAAGGTACTAAGCTGCTTCTCTGGGCACTTATGAAGAAGGGACTTACTACAGGGATCGACGATTCAGATATCCCTGCTGAAGCCTCAGAAAGAATAGAGAGGATACTCAAAGAGGGAGAGAAAAAAGTGGAAAAACTTATCAGGATATACGAAAGTGGAGAACTTGAGCCTCTTCCCGGGAGAACAACAAGAGAAACTCTTGAAAGCAAGATAATGCAGGTACTCTCAGAGGCGAGAGACAAGGCAGGAGAGATAGCAGAGACGCACCTCGGTATGAACAGACATGCTGTAATTATGGCAAGAACAGGTGCAAAGGGAAATATTCTTGATCTGACACAGATAGCTGCATCTTTGGGGCAGATGTCTGTGAGAGGAGAGAGACTGTCCAGAGGGTACGGCGAGAGATCCCTCTCTCACTATAAAAAAGGCGAGATAGGTGCAAAATCACAGGGATTTGTTGGACATTCCTTTAAAAAAGGTCTGAATCCGAGAGAATTCTTTTTCCATGCCATGGGAGGAAGAGAAGGACTGGTAGATACAGCTGTAAGAACTGCACAATCAGGGTATATGCAGAGAAGACTTATGAATGCACTCCAGGATTTGAGGGTGGAATATAATGGAGTGGTGAAGGATCAGGAAAGAGTAGTGCAGTTCAGATACGGAGAAGATGGAGTCGATCCGTCAAAGAGTGAGTATGGAAAACCTGTTGATATTGATTGGATTATATATAAAAATCTTAAAAGTGAGGCGATATAGTGAAAGAAGAGAAAATTATCGAAAAGATTGATTCTATAGAATCTTTACCTTTATCCATAAAGAACGAGTTAAAAAACAAGCTTATTAAGGTTAACAGAAAGCAAAAACTTCCCGGAAAGATTGTAAAGAATATAATAAATGAAACAACAGAACAATATGAATATTCGCTGGTAGAGCCTGGAGAGGCTGTTGGGACTGTAGCTGCCCAGAGTATAGGAGAGCCCGGTACTCAGATGACCCTATCAACGTTTCACTACGCGGGCGTAGCGGAGATGAACGTTACTCTAGGACTTCCCAGAATCATAGAGATAGTTGATGTGAGAAGGATACCTTCTACACCGATAATGACAGTTATTTTAGAAGAGGAGTATAAAAATGATCCTCAAAAAGCTAGAGAAGTAGCTACAAGGATAGAGGAAACAAAAATAGAGGACATAACAACAAAGATCTCGATGGATGTTATAAATATGGAAGTTATGTTAGAACTTGACAGGGAAAGAATGGAAAAACAAAATCTGATATTTGAAGAAGCTTTAAAAAAGCTTGATACTCTAAAAAAGACAAAATCCGTAGATAAAGAAAATTTAAAAATAATTTTGGATCCAGGCAACGTTTCTTTGATGAAATTGAGAAAATTTTTAAATAGAGTAAAAAATATCAAGTTAAAAGGAGTAAAAAATATAGATAGAGCACTGATCAGGAAGGAAGAAGAGGGATATGTTATATATACAGAAGGTTCTAACATTACAGAGGTGCTGAAAATCAAAGGAGTAGATGGTAAAAAGACAGTTACGAATGATATAAGGGAAATTTATAATGTTTTGGGCGTTGAGGCTGCAAGAAATGCCATAATAAAAGAGATCACAAATGTGCTGGAAGAACAGGGATTGGAGGTAGACCGGAGGCACATAATGCTTCTTGCAGATCAGATGACAAAAAATGGCGAACTGAGTTCCATAGGAAGACACGGACTCAGCGGAGGAAAATCCAGTATACTTGCAAAGGCTGCCTTTGAAGTAACTACAACACATCTTTTCGATGCAGGCAAATCTGGAGCAGAAGATTATTTAGGAGGAGTGACTGAAAATGTTATAGTGGGTCAGCCTATACCAATGGGTACAGGAATAGTAAAACTTGCTATGAAACAACCTAAGGAGGAATGAGTATGGATGTAACGCACGAAATAAGAAAGGCTGTTGAGACCGGAAAGGTTTTGATAGGAACGGAAGAATGTTTAAATGCACTGAAAAATAAAAATGTTAAACTTATTATATATGCAGAGAACACTCCTGAGGATACTACAGAGGATATAGAGTATTATTGCAAACTCTTGGAAATCCCTTTTTATAAATTTAAAGGATCTTCGGTGGAACTAGGAACGGTGGCAGGGAAGCCTTATGTAGTCTCAGTCATTGCTGTAATTAGCCTAGGGGAGTCGAATATCTTATCAATCGACTCTAGATAGGAGGGAAATTAATGGGATTAAAGCTTGGGACAGAAGAAATAAAGTGTATAGGTCTTTTTGAGGGCATGACAGGAGCGAAGGTAGTAGATTGTATCCTGGAAGATGACAAGCTTATTTTTATTGTTAGAGGAAGAGATGTAGGATTAGCCATAGGAAAAAAAGGAGTGAATATAAAAAAGATATCTGAGATGTCAGGAAAAAGAATTGAAGTTATAGAATATTCTGATGTGCCCGAGCAGTTTATAAAAAATATTTTAAGGCCTATCAAAGTGAAATCAGTTCTGATCTCTGAGAGAAATAATAAAAAGATAGCAACAATAGATATTGCAAAAGAAGATAAAGGACTTGTGATAGGTAAGTCTGGAAAAAATATAAAAAGGATAAGATCGTTACTGAACAGACATCATAACATAACGGATGTACTGATAATGTGAGGTGAAACTCATGACTAAAAAAGGAATGGCAAAAGGAGAGTTCGCAGGAAGAATTATCCTGAAGAAAAGAAAAAAACTTAGATGGGAAGATATAAACTTTAAAAGAAGAGCACTTGGATTGGACAAAAAATCTGATCCATTAGGTAAGGCTCCCCAGGCAAGAGGAATAGTCCTTGAAAAGGTACCTGTAGAAGCTAAACAGCCCAATTCTGCTATACGGAAATGTGTTAGGGTTCAATTAATAAAAAATGGACGTCAGGTAACAGCTTTCTGTCCGGGTGATGGTGCTATAAACTTCATAGACGAACATGATGAAGTAGTTATAGAGGGTATAGGTGGCAGAAAAGGAAGATCAATGGGTGATATTCCGGGTGTGAGATTCAAGGTCATCAAGGTCAACAGGGTAGCACTGAGTGAGATGGTGGCTGGAAAGAAAGAGAAGCCCATAAGGTGATTTTATGGATGAAAAATTGTTCGATAAATGGGATTTCAATGTAGAGGTAATAGATAACGGACTAAAAGGATACATAAATCTGGATCCTGTTTATGTTCCTCACTCGAGTGGTAGATACCAAAAAAAGAGATTCGGAAAGGCTAAAATCAGCATCACAGAAAGGCTGATCAACAAACTTATGAGAACAGGTTCTGCCAGGAAAAAGATTGGAGGAAGATTTATGAGAAGGGACGGCGGCTACTCTGGAAAAAAAGCAAAAGCATATTACACTGTGAGAGATGCTTTTGATGTAATAAACTCCAAAACAAAGAAAAATCCTCTGGAAATTTTGATAAGAGCAATTGAAAACTCTTCTCCAATGGAGGAGACAACGACAATAACGTACGGTGGTGTGAAGTATCATATGGCTGTTGATATGTCGCCGCAGAGAAGATTGGATTTTGCTCTTAGATATATAGCCTTGGGAGCAAGTTTAAAAGCGTTCAACTCCAAAAAATCTTTTTCAGAAGCACTTGCAGAGGAAATTATTCTAGCTTCAAACTACGACATGAAAAGTGTAGCGGTAAGTAAAAGAGAGGAAATTGAAAGGATTGCAAAGTCGGCAAGGTGAGTTAAATGGGTAGAAAAGAAGACATGGCTAAATTAGCCAACAAACTGATGTATGTTCCTGAGTATATAAGAAACATAGGTATTGCAGCTCATATAGACCACGGCAAAACAACGCTTTCAGACAATTTATTGGCCGGAGCAGGACTGATGTCTGAGGAACTTGCGGGAAAGCAGTTAGTCTTGGATTTTGACGAACAGGAGCAGGCGAGAGGGATCACAATAAATGCTGCCAACATATCTCTTGCACACGGGTACGAAGGTAAAGATCATCTTATTAACTTGATAGATACGCCAGGGCACGTGGATTTTGGAGGAGACGTTACAAGAGCGATGAGAGCAATAGATGGATGCATAATAGTCGTCTGTGCCGTGGAAGGTAAAATGCCGCAGACAGAGACAGTTGTAAGACAGGCATTAAAAGAAGGTGTAAAACCAGTTCTTTTTATCAACAAAGTTGACAGGCTCATAAAGGAGCTTCAGTTGGGTCCTGAGCAGATGCAGAAGAGATTTACGAAGATCATTACGGAAGTAAATAAGTTGATAAGACAGGCAGCACCAAAAGAGTTTAAAGAGAAGTGGCTGGTGAATGTAAATGATGGAAGCGTAACATTTGGTTCTGCTTACTGCAACTGGGCCATCTCTGTACCGCGTATGAAAAAGACAGGCATTACATTTAGCGATATTATAAATTATACAAACGAAGGAAATGAAAAGGAGCTTGCCAAGAAGGCACCAGTACATAAGGTAATTCTTGGTATGGTAATAAAACATCTACCGTGTCCTTCAGAAGCTCAGAAATATAGGATTCCAAGGATATGGAAGGGTGATGTCAATTCTGAGATAGGAAAAGCAATGATGAACTGCGATTCAAACAGTCCTCTGGGTATGATAGTGACAAAGATAATAATAGACAAACATGCTGGAGAGATAGCGACTGGAAGGATCTTCTCGGGTAAGGTAAAATCTGGAGATGAGGTCTGGATAGTTGGTACTAAAACAAGGAGGAGAGTTCAACAAGTAGGAATATTCATGGGTGCCGATAGAGAGAATGTTGCAGAGGTACCCGCGGGAAACATAGTTGCACTTACGGGGATAAAAGAAGCTATCGCAGGAGAGACAATATGCGGAGGAGATAAACCAATACATCCCTTCGAAGCCATAAAACACTACTCCGAACCTGTCGTGACTGAAGCAGTAGAACCTGAAAATCCGAGAGACCTCCCGAAACTTATTGAGGTTCTAAAACAAGTAGCAAAGGAAGATCCTACTTTAAAAACAAAGATAGATGAAGAAACAGGAGAATACTTACTTTCTGGGATGGGAGAACTGCATCTTGAGGTAGTGGCGTATAGAATTACGCATGAGAAAGGAGTGGCAATAAACACTTCGGAGCCCATAGTTGTTTACAGAGAGGGGATAAGTAAAGTTTCTCCAGAGGTTGAAGGTAAATCTCCTAATAAGCATAACAAATTCTATTTAACAGTTGAACCGTTGGAAGATGAGATTTACAAAGCGATAAAAGATGGAGAGATTCCCGAAGGAAGAGTAAAATCAAAAGAGATAGCACAGAAACTGAGAGAGCTTGGCATGACTAAAAATGAAGCCAAAAATGTTGAAGAAGTATATCAGGGCAATGTTTACGTAAATATGACACGAGGAGTCGTACATATAGGCGAGGTTAGAGAACTTGTCATAGAAGCGTTCCATAATGTGATCGACAAAGGCGTCCTGACAAAAGAACCTGCTATAAAGATGAAGGTCAAGCTCCACGATACAAAACTCCACGAAGATGCTATTCACAGAGGTCCTGCACAGGTAATCCCTGCTGTAAGAAGTGCGATATATGCTGCAATGATCCTTGCAGATGCCTCTCTCTACGAACCTATCCAAAAAGTCTTTATAACAGCTCCTGATGATTATATGGGGGCAGTAACAAGGCTTTTACAACAGAAAAGAGGGCAGATACTGGATATAAAGAAGGAAGAGGAGCTTACAACAGTTGTTGCTAAAACTCCCGTAGCAGAGATGTTTGGTTTTGCAAGCGATATAAGATCAGCGACAGAAGGCAGAGCTTTATGGACTACTGAACAGATAGGCTTTGAGAAGCTGCCAAGCGAACTTCAGAAAACTGTAATGCGCCAGATAAGACAGAGAAAAGGCTTGAAACCTGAGCCTCCACAAGTCGCAGATTACGTTTGATTTTTTTACATTTTTATTTTCTCAAAAGAAGTCTGAGAAACTATAAGGCAAGCTAAAATACCAAAAAATACGCCTAAAACTCTTTCAATGAATGTAAAGATCAGTGAGTCATAAAAATATCTTTATTGTACTATGCACTGCTATTCAGCATAAATCATTTTGCTCCCTTCACCGCATCAGCAAAAATATCTTCATACTCCAGTTTTAAAGCAAATTGGAGTTGCAACTCCAATGTCTATAATACAGCACTATGCTCATTCTCCGCTAACTCTGGGAGTTGCAACAATTATATTCCCAAAGACAGAAAGAATCTCCATATCCGGCATTGTTTCGAAGATTCTTTTCTCAAATATAAATATACCCGATTTTCTATTTTTTATTATCTCTATGAACGTGTTTTCACTTCTTGCTTCTGCATACATTCCTACATCAGTACGTCTTCCTGTCATTAACGTGATGTAACATCCTAAGGGACCGTGGATCACATGTAAAATTTCATCTCCCGGTGTATTCTCCTTGATCCACTCTATAAGTTCATCAATATCTTCTTTTTCAAATCCAAAGAGATGTGAATCTTTGTAGCTCTTAGTTACCATAAGTAAAAAAGGAGTCACTATGGCGATTTTCTCATGAGCTAAATTATAATACTGTATATTAATTTTTTCATAAGGTAAATAGATAGTGGGTGAAAAAAGAGCAGTAAGAAGTAAAGTTATCACAAACACATATTTTACCCTTATTTTTGAGAAAATATAAACTGCTCCTATCCCGAACACAATACTGTTTATTATTGGAGAATGTATTTTGTATCTCATGCTGTACATAAATATTATCGGAAAAAAGCTTATAAAAGATGCTAAAACTAATTTATATTTTTTATCATAGATATTTTTGAAAATATAGTAAATCCCTGCTAGAATAAATATGAATCCAACTATATTAAAATCGGAAAAGATTATCAGAGGAAATATCGTGCTATTTGTTGCAATCCAGCTTCTATTCAGAAACAAGTGAACAATCCAGGGACTGAAAAGTAGAAAACTTACTCCCACAACTTTTAAAAAGAATTTTCTATATTCCTTCTCTACAATTGAGAATATCAAAACAGAAAGAATGAAGACATACGGTATTCCTAGATGCGAGTAGAGAAACATCGTTAAGAGGATTACACTAGCTAAAAAATTCCTTTTATAGAAAAAATAAAGGAAAATTGGATAAAATGCTACTATAAAGGCTGTGGGAGCAACACTCCCTTCCCATCGCCAGAATATAGCATAGGTAAGTAATCCACATACAGATGCAAAGGCTATTTTAGAATCAAATATCTTCTTTGCAAAAAGCCACACAGAAAAGAGAGATAGAGGATATTGTATAAGAGAGAATATTTTTCCAATGCTCCAAAAATCCAACTTTGTCAAATCATGAATCCACCATATCAATGTATGTAAAAAGGGAGGATATAACTGGGGTCTACCTACTGGCGCAAATTCATAATAGTCCCACAACACGATTCTTCCATAATCTGAATACATTTTTCCCATTAAGAGATGATAGGGCGCATCTGTTTCCGCAACTGGCAGTCCATCCCAATTTACAATCATCATTACTGTAAAGCATATAATCAGGCCCATACTGAGTTTATCATGCATGTGGATTATTGTGTGCATACATTAAAAATGTTACTTTTGAGAAGAACAGAGACAATATTCGTGAGTAGTCAAAATATCTAAAATGAAATTGGAATAAAAATAAATATTTTACTCACATCTTTCTTATTTTATAAATCAAATAAAAAAGCCAAGCAGATATGCATAATGGGATTGAAATCTTCAGATCTTCTATGAAATCTCTTATATAATCAACGGAAGGCTCTCTTTTTACTTTTTGTGGCTTGAGGTATTGATCTAAATTCTCTAAAATTTTATAGTCAACAAATGCTTTAATGTATTCTCCTCCGTTCATATGATTTTCAAGATTTGATTGTGTCTCTATCCATAGTTTATATACAAGATTTTCATCAATAATTCCAGGAGTTGTTGAGTCAATATATTCAAAAGAAGGCTTTTCGTAGTATTTCTCAACATCTTTCAGAAGATTTTCTTTTACTGCATTTTTAAATTTTTCTGCATCGTCTATTTTCTCAAAAGGTTTTATACACCAAAGATCAGTGCCTGCCTCTTCTGAAGCTTCGTGAATAACTCCACTAGCAAAAGATTCATAATTTAATCTTTTAACATAAAGGTACTCAGATCGATAGGGGATCCAGGAAAAACAACCAATTTCCAGAATTTTGTTATGAATGTCTGAAATGTAGGTAGAAAATTCTCCCATTACATTCTCACCTTCTTCGCTTAATGTGGATATTTTTCCAGGAAGTACCATTTCTTCATAATGAAGTTTTCTTTTAAGATCATCGTTTAGTCTGACATTATATATTATTCCTGCAAGATAGGAAAATATAAGAAAAAAAATTAAAAGAGAGAGAACACCTCTCTTTGTTGTCATAGTGTTCTGCAATTTTTTTAGATTTCCTGTTTTCATAGTCTATCACTATCGTGGCTGAGCTGGATTGCAAGAGCCATACTCCCACCAATACCGATACCCGGCCAAGAATCTTTCTGTATATACCCAAATTGTCCAATCTCTAAAATCAGCAAATCCATGCACGCAGGAATGATACAGCCAACACTCTGTTTGGTCACAGGTAGCTGGATCTCCATCAGGTGGTAGTCTGTAAGTCCATTCATGACTCATCCAGTTTGTATAACTTTGGGGAGTCCAGGCTACACCTAAACAGCCGGCTGACTCAAATCCTACATCCATCCAACTTACCTCAGAAGCGTTTCCTACTACATCCACTGTATAATCCATACGGGGCTGATATTTAAGTTTCCCCCAATAAACATCTATGTCTACTCGGTATGTATTGCCATAAACCTGTTTTTGTGCGCTTCTTGTTGTGTATCCTGTATAAGAATAACTTGTTCTTGTTGATCTTACTACGCTACCCTTATTTTTTTCCATTCTTGACGTTTTGAGAGAAGGCTTGCATACTGAACATCCAGAAGTATTCTCTTTTTGAGGAAGATCAATTTTGAATTCTTCTTTAGAGATATTCGCCTCAAATTTTGTTTTTGTATTTTCCTTGATCCACTGTTTTCCAAACTCCTCATCACCATAGAATGCAGCAATTCCAACATAAAGGTGTCTTATCCCCAGATTCAAGGCAGAAAGAAATTGATCATCAATGCATGCAAGCTGTTCTGCAGAACTTATGATATTTTCGGAAGCATCCGCAATAGCTGTCCATTGCATAGTATTTTTTGCTGATCTAAGTTCTTCAATCGCTCTTTCAAGCGTTTGAAGTTCCTGTTTTGGATCTTTATATATTTTTTTAGCAGAAGCAAGCTTTGAATATGTCATAATAGCATCATCCATATAAAGTTCTCCACTCTGTTGAAAGAATTTTCCTAAGCTTGAATACTGTTTTGGAACGTCAGGAAGCCAAGAATATTCTAAGCATGCGGTGATCAATTGCTCTAACAATTTATTTTTGTCAAAATTCTGTGGTGAATCTTGGAGATAACATAAAGTCCCCTGTGCCATCGCCAATGCACGAATACGATTCGTTTCTAAATTGTATAGTCTTTCTAGATCAGTAACACTAATATCCTCCACTTCAAGTTTTGTTCTTAATTGCTGTTCTTCTTCCATTTTCCAGAGAAAGTGCTTAATTACTGAATTTAAAAGTATCCAGTGATTTTCGGTGTTACTTATCTTATACATGCCTTGATTTGGTAAACATGCTGAACCGCAAATAAAGGCATATTGATGATCACCAGAAGAAAAAGCTACTCGAGCAATATAAGTATCGCTTCCTACTTTGGTCTGTTGCATCTCTTTTCTTTCCCCATCAAAAATCAAATAAACTGGACCTCTTCCTGCATAATCAACAGTAAAGACGAATCTATAGTAATCCGACTGTTGAATCGATGGATTTCTCAAGAGAGAATTGTTTTTAGCTGCAGTTGTACCTAATACTCCAAGCATCGCTACTATAAAGAGTCCAACAGCAAACAAACTCATCATTTTTCTATTCATTTTATCACCTCTTTACATTTCATATTTTTTCACCTCATCCATGTACATGTCAATGTTATTACCATGGTACCATTCCCTTTCTAATGGGACTATAAATGCTTTTCTTTCTATTGATTAATCAATTGAAGTATCATCCGATTAACAACCTGCATGTTTCACATCCTAAATCTGTAGCAGAGTATACCCAAATATTGTTTTTTCTTTCTTTTTTCACCAGATTGAGATTGACCAAACTATTTTCTTTTTTATATCTATTAGATACGCCATTCAGAGCCCCATACACTTCGTTAATTCCAAGACCAATTTCTCTTGCAATTTCCGATGGATATGATTTTTCAGGATATATACTAACAAGATATTCTAATACCATTTAACGTACCTTACTTTTTCTTAATGAAATTATGAGTTCAGTACTACATACTCCCTTTACCATATAACTCGTGTACTATATGAATTGTTTTATCTACTTAAATAATTTTCCTTTTCTTAGTGTACGGAAATTATATTTTTTACCTCCCCTATTTATAACCAAAAAACGTAAATAAAACATGGATTGTAAAAAAATAAAAACAGCTCACGGGAGTATAGAAACTCCTGCATTACTCCCCGTCTCTGCAGCTTCTTACGGCATCTGGGATCTGTGGATAGAAAAAAAATTCCCGGCTCCATGGGATTTAGCTCAGGGTACTGTTTTAAGTTTATATCATATTCTCCAGTATAGCAGAAAAGATGAAATCCGTGAAAATGGGATACACAGAGTTTTAAAAACAAAAAAACCAATAATTATAGATTCAGGCGGATTCCAGTTCATGAAAAAGAATGCAGAGTTGGAGCAAGAGTTTGTACTGAGATATCAGGAAGAATCCGGATGCGACATAGGGGTAACATTTGACTATCCTATTCTTCCAGGTTTATCTTTGGAAGAGAAAGAAAATAGAATGGAAAGAAGCATCTATAACTCAAATTTAGCTTTGAAGTTAAAAAATAATAAAAAAATGCTTTTATACTCAGCAGTTCACGGTCACAATCCAGCAGATATAAAAAAATATCTAAAAAGTCTTGACAGTGGTTTTGATGGATACGCCGTAGGTTCCTTAGTTCCTAAAAAGAGGGATTACAACATGCTGATAAATGTTATTTCAGCGGCTAGAAATGAAAAACCTCTTCATATCTTTGGAATTACAGGTTTTCCAGCGTTATTCGCGTTAAGTTACATGGGTGTGGAAACATTTGACTCGTGGACGTATTTGGTGGCAGCAGCTTTTAAGGAGTACATAGATCCAGGGACACTGAAAAGGGTTAAACTCAGAAAGGTAAAAAAACTTCCAGAGTGCGACTGTTTCATATGCGGTGACTATGATCTGAATGATTTTCTGGAAGGTACGAGCGAGGCTGAGATTCTTTTAGCCCTGCATAATCTGAATGTTTTTTTAAAGGAAATGGAACATGTAAGGGAAAAAATAAAGGAAAACGAATTGGACTCTTATATTTTAGAAAAAGGAGAAAAAAACTCATCAATAAAAAGGGCTTTCCTTATAGCCAAACAATATATATGATCTTTCTAAAATATATAGTGATGATTACCTTAATCTCAGATATACACTCAAACTTAGAGGCTCTTGAAAAGGTTCTAGAATACTCAAAGGGAGATATATACTGCTGCGGTGATTTTGTAGGTTATGGCCCAAATCCAAACGAAGTTATAGAACTATGCATTGAGAAGGGAGTAAAAGGGGTTTTTGGAAATCACGATTATGCTGTCATAAACAAACTTGCGGGATTTAATATCTATGCCCAAAGAGCCTTAGAATGGACAAAATCTGTTTTGAATAAGGAAAGCATAGAATTTTTGAAAGGATTAGAGTTTAGTATCGAATTAGAAATAGAAAATAAGAGTATATCGATCTATCACGGTTCACCAACTAGTGTTACTCAGTATATCTATCCGAATTATCCCGATTCATACTTCGAGATGTTTTTAAAAGATACAGACATTCTGATTTTGGGGCATACTCATATCCCTATGGTAAAGAGTATAGGCAGAAAATTAGTTTTAAATCCCGGGGCTGTCGGGCAGCCAAGAGACGGAAACCCAAAAGCAAGTATGTTTTTTCTCGATCCTGTAAAAATGAAGATCGAAAGAAAGAGAATAGAGTACAATATAGAAGAAGTAAGGAAAAAAATAATAAAAAATAAATCGCCAGATTTTTTATGGGAGAGACTTTACTCAGGCCTTTAAATCACTTCCTCCTCTTGAGTTTCTTCTTCATCCTCCTCATTCTCTTCTTTTTGTGCCTCCAGCGCATTTTTCCCTTTTTTTTCCATCGTCTAGGCCTTTTTCCCACTAAAACTCCTCCTTACTTCGACATTGTTATTTCCATTGTGCTGACAGCTCTGTTTTCAATAGTCTCTGTGCCTATTTCGATTTTATCGAGTTTTACTTCCTGAAGGAATCTGTTCCTTATTATCTCTGCAACGTCTACTGCCACGGATATATTTCTGCCTCTTGCTTTTATAATGACCTCGTTTCCAGCATTAAACCCTGTTACTACAGCTAATACATAAGCCATAGCACCTTTTTTACCTATTAACACATCCATTTTTGTCACCTACTTTGTATATCTTTGTACAGTCTATAGAATTTTATGATGAGAGTATATAAAGTTTTCGGAAATACAGCGTTTGAAGCATAAGAAATTGTGATGTGGTGGGGGTATCACACAGTTTGAACAGCTATAATCTTATAGAAAAAAACTTAAATAAAGTTTTGACTATATTAATAGCAAAGTTAAATAAAAAGAGGATATAAAAATGAAAATAAAACCACTAAACAAGAATACAATAATCGCCGAGGCCTGTTGTATAGGCGATAATCGTCATCTGGATAAGAAATCAGGATTAACAGAACAAGAGCGTACTGCACTCCGTGCGGCTGAAATAAAGGTAGAATGGCTCAAAAAGATGGTATCAAAGGGACTTTCAGCTAAAATCGCCTATGAAGGAGAGGAAGCAGTAGGTTTTATTGAATACATGCCAATTGAGTTATCCAATTTTCATGAGGGAAAAGACCTTTATATTATCAACTGTATGTTTGCTCCGCATACTCCACCATGGGAGGGCCTCACAGAGAACGGATCCCTGGATGCGGCAGTTCTCTTGTTAGAGCAATGATAGAGGATGTAAAAGATAAATGCAAAGGGATTGTAACTCCTTTTGGATTTGCCTATACAGAAGACATGAGAGGCTTTTTTGCAAAACTCGGTTTTGAGGAGTTTGAAAACGAAGAACTGAAGATGCTTATAAAAAAGTTTAAGCCTGTGGAACTCCCTTCATCCGTTCGTTATGAGCAGAAATATCAGTTTCAGCAGTTTCCTGGTAAAGTAGTAGTTGATATTTTCTGGTCTTCAATGTGTCCAGCAGATCCTTATACTCTTCTCAATGTAAGAGACGTTTGTAAGGAGTTTGGTGACAGAGTCATTCTCAATGAGTTCTGTGTCGATAGCCGAGAAGCGCTGATAAAATATGGTATAAAGGGTGGCACATACGTTAACGGTAAGTATCCCTGGAGCACCTTCGGACCTTTAGAAAAGGAAGAAATTCAGAGGATATTGGAAAAAGGAATCCAATAGTATTATGTAAACACTACGTTTTAATAATTTTAAGAAGGGTGTTGGATATAAGAAAATATGATATATTGGAGGGAGTAAAACGAAAGGATTATATAGGTAAGAAAGGTACACGAAGTATGACCTATCACATATTTCTGGTAGGAGAAAATAATTTTAGAACATGCATTGAGAAGGGTGTTTATGGAGGTATTTATAGTAGTGGCTCTATTAGGTCTGAATCAATGAATGCTGAAGTAGTATCTGGGTTTTGGGGGATTAAGCCAGATGACCTTGTTTTCTTTTACGTTAAAAATAGGGGTATATACGGAGTATGGAAAGTTACCAAAAGACCTCTTTATGATGAAGCGGATATTTGGCATAATCCAAACCAGGCGTATCCTTACAGAGTTTGCTTAGAACCAGCTCTAAGAAAATTTGATAAGCCCGTAGCTCTAAGTGATATCTTAGATTTGAGAGATAAGGGAAAAATTTGGACTTTTGATTTAGGGATTATGACAAAGAAAAATCATTTCTCTATTACTACTGTAGAAGGAAAGGAAATAATACGACTTTTATTAAGAAATAACCCAGTATATAATCCACCCTATAAAATTCCTAATCCTTATTCCCCTCTTAATCCCAGATCGTTGCCTTTAAGTCTGAAATGCAATAGCAAAGGGCATCTTAAATATGAGGGGTATCTCAATGCATGGTTTATGAAGTCTTTCACTGAGGAGAAATTTAAAGAACTCATTGGTGACTACAGAGATTTCATAAATTACGTTCCAACTTCATTCAACAAAGTAATGGATATTTTTCTCACTCACATAACTACAATAGATTCTTTAGAGATACTCTACAAATTTACCTGCATGGAACTAAAAACGGGTATTGTTTCTGAGAAGGATCTTAACCAGATCATCAAATATGAAAACTGGTTAATTAGAAAACTTGCGGATGGTGATTCTGAAATGGTGCAAAGCATTCTTGTGGGGTTT
>Ga0209986_10001728_pt1 | contig 20696 bp, 15 predicted proteins | sample BlataG_FD_183168 | JGI IMG/M metagenome (GOLD analysis project Ga0209986, IMG submission 183168) | Deep subsurface microbial communities from Black Sea to uncover new lineages of life (NeLLi) - Black_00105 metaG (SPAdes) (version 2) | ecosystem: Environmental > Aquatic > Marine > Oceanic >... | reverse complement strand
GAGCTTCTGGATTTCACTCGGGTTTCAGAACTGAATTTAGCTCGCTTTTCTCTCGAGCAAATACTCGATGAGTCTATAAAAACATTAGCTGACACTCTGGAGTTGAAAAAAGTCGTTCTTGAAAAAAATTACAAGGAAGGATTACCCCAAGTTCTGGTGGATGCTGATAAATTGAAACAAGTTTTTTTAAACATCCTTCGCAATGCCTTTGAGGCTGTGGAAGAGAAGGGCAAAATAAATATTTCTATCTCTCTTTTGAAGGAGCAGGAAGGAAGTAAAATTAGAGTATTTATATCTGATAATGGCTGTGGAATTCCAGAAGAAAACAGGGAGACTATTTTTGAGCCTTTCTACACCACGAAAGCTTCTGGAATTGGCCTTGGATTGCCTATAGCCAGAAAAATTATTGAACAGCACAGAGGGACCATAAGAGTTAAAGAAAACGCAGCCCAAGGTACTTCTTTTGAAATTCTTATTCCTACCGAGGAGGAAAGATGAAATCAGTCTTAGTCATTGACGATGATCCTTTGATCAGAAAGACTCTCTCCTCTTATCTCTCTAAGAAAGGATTTGAAGCTGTAGCGGCTGAAGACGGAGAGGAAGGGATTCAAAAATATGAGGAGCACATTCCTGATTTAGTCATTCTGGATATTCGCCTTCCTGATGTGGATGGCCTTGAAGTTCTAGGCAGGATAAGAGAAAAGAATCCCAACGCAAGTATTATAATTATGACTGCTTACGACGATATGAAAACGACGATAGAAGCTATAAAATTAGGAGCCTTCGAGTATTTAGTCAAGCCTCTTGATTATGTTGAGCTGGATTTGACCATTGATAAAGCTTTCCAGATAAGAAGTCTGGAGGATAAGGTCAGTTACCTCCTTGAAGAGAAACAGAAAGAATACACCATAGACAACATCATCGGTCGTTCTGTCAAAATGAGAGAGGTGTTTAAATTAATAGGCTCGGTAGCCAACACCCGAACTAACGTTCTTATCCAGGGTGAAAGTGGAACTGGAAAAGAATTGGTTGCTAAAGCTATTCATTACAATAGCCCCAATAGAGGGGAGCCCTTTATTGTGATCAATTGTTCAGCTATTTCGGATACTCTCTTGGAAAGTGAGCTCTTTGGCCATGTCAAAGGCGCTTTTACGGATGCTGTTTATGAAACCAAAGGAAAGTTTGAGATAGCTGGCAAAGGGACTTTGTTTCTGGATGAAATCGGGGATATTTCAGCAAACCTTCAGTCAAAGTTGTTAAGGGTAATCGAGACAAGAGATTTCATGAAAGTTGGAGGAGAGAAAATCCTGAAGACGGAAGCAAGAATAATTGCGGCTACGAACCAGGATCTAAAAAAGCTGATTGAAATAGGTAAACTTAGAGAAGACCTCTACTATCGTCTGAAAGTAGTTGAAATTGCTTTGCCTCCACTCTGTGATAGAAAGGAAGATATTCCGGAGCTAGTGGCCTATCTTCTAGAGAAAATAAACCGTGACCTGCGCAAAAATGTGAGAAAAGTTCCTCCTGAAGTGATGAAGACTATGATGAATCTTTCCTGGGAAGGGAATGTCAGGGAGCTGGAAAATGCTTTAATTCGGGGTGTAATCCTGGCCAAGGGAGATGTTATCCTTGATGAAAATTTGGCTCTTGAGATAGGCGACAAGAAGCTCTATCCAAAGCAGCTTGTTCCTTTAAAAGAGGTTGAAAAGGACTACATCCAGCATGTCTTGAAAGCAACCAAAGGTAACAAGACAAGAACCAGCCAGATCTTACAGATAACCCGCCCTACCCTGGATAAAAAGATAAAAGAATACAAACTTGATATTTAGACTTTCAATCAACTCCCCCGGCGGAATGGATTTAAGATTGTAAATGCTTTTTACTTGCTGTAAATATTTTTTTCATTTATGGGGTCAGGCTTGGCCATCGGAGTGAGTAAATATTCTACCTTTTGTTCTACAGACATCCTTATGTTAAAGCCTGACCCCGAACCAGTCCTTAACAGCTAGAACAACTTGAAAACATTTATGCTTCTTAACTTATTTAAAATTGATATGTTATATGAAGCTGTCTCTCTTAGCCATCACATCCTGATAATTTTTCCCCCGAAATTTGCCCCATAAAAATTGCTTTTGCAGTTTCAGATTCAAGGTTTTATAGATTGGCACAAAATATGCTACTTCAATTGCATTAAGGACTAACGGAAATCAAAGAGAGGTGAAAATAAACAAAATGTCCGAAAAGAAAATCATAATTGTCGATGATGATGAGTCCATACGGAAGACTTTTTTCCTGATTCTCAATAAGAATTATCGAGTCTACCTGGCTAAGGATTCAAGAGAAGCTTTGCAGCGTTTCAAAAGAGCTAAAATTGACCTAATCATTGCCGATTTAAAGTTACCTCATCTTGACGGTGTGGAAATGATCGCTAAATTCAGAGAATTAGGTTACCGAGGAAATGTCATCCTGATTTCTGCCTATCCAGACCTGGTTAATATTGATGAATTATCTCGACTCTCTATTTCTCATTTCTTTGTAAAACCCCTCGATTTAGATTCACTTAATAGATCGATAGATCATCTTTTAAATTCAAAGAAAACTTAAGATAAATCAAGTTTTGACTCCTTCCTTAAAATTAAATTAGAATTAAAAGTAAGAAAACTGCGGAGAAGTTTTGATGAAGATGAAAATTCAAAAATTATTTATGTTCTTCTTTTTATGGATTTTTCTAGTTTTCCCTTTTTTAGGGAATAAGGTTAAATCTGAGGTTCAATCGTTCAAAATTATTCCTGAATCAGACAATGCATTTTCTTCCTCAGAATCCTCAAAATCCGGGGAAGAAAAGATATCTGAGTCCTGGATGGGAGTCTATATGGGCGGCATAAAGGTTGGATATAGCCATAATGAGGAATTTTCTTTAATAAAAAACGGGAAAAAATTAAAAAAAAGCTTCAGTGAATCATGGATGAAAGTTGCTCGCTTGGGTGGTAATTCTATTGAGATAGCTACTGTGCAGGAATCAATATACGATGAACAAGGAAAACCCTTAGAATGTATTATAAGGATAAAAATGTCAGAGAGTGAGACTGTAATGAGAGCTGAGATAGGCCCGGATAAAATTTTATTCAAATCAGGAGATAAAATCATAAAAGAGTTGCCTTATGAAGAGGAGTTTTACCTTGAGGTCCCTGTAGAAAAGATCATTGAAGAGGGGGGCTTGAAGCCCGGAAATAAGTACAATTTTAAAATATTAGACTTTACTTCCTATTCTCTCGTGGATTTTAGTTTTGAGGTGATCGGCAAGGAAGACGTTTTAATCTTGGGGAAAAAGATGAGACTGTGGCATGCAAAGGGAGAAACCGCTTATGTTATTCCTCTCTCTATTGACGAATGGATTGACGAGAGTGGGAACTCCTGGAGGAGTATAAACAAAACAAGCTTTACAACCTTAACATCCATCCGCATGCCTAAAGAGAAAGCCCTTGAGGTTTCAGAAGAGACTTTCGATATTGCTTTTTCGACCATAATAAAACCAAATGTCACATTCGAAAATCCTCAAAAGATTCAAGGAGTAACATTTAAACTCAGCGGCATATCTGCGGATAAAATTAAGAATTTTCCTTTTGATGATGGAAGTCAAGAGATTATAGAGGTGGGAAAAGATTATGTCATAGTCCAGACTTCCTCCCAGATATTCAAAGAAGAAGAGGCTATTCTTTTCCCAGTTAAAGATAAAGAATTCCGCAGATTCTTAACGTCCAGCGCATTCTGCCAAGCTGAAGACCCAGAAATTCAAAAGGTAGCTAAAGAGATTGTCAGTCAAGAGAGAAATTCTTGGAGGGCTTCGAAGAAGATAGCCGAATGGGTTGAGAAGGAGATGACTGCCAATTATGACGTGGGTTTTGCTACAGCCAAAGAAATTGTTAAAAATCGAGAAGGGGATTGTTCAGAGCACACCGTGCTGACAGTTGCCCTCTGCCGAGCTGTGGGGATTCCAGCAAGAGCAGCTGTGGGAATTATGTATGGTCGAGGCATATTTGCTTATCATATGTGGCCTGAAGTCTATGTGGGTCGATGGATTAGTCTGGATTCCAAATGGCTGGCTGTGGATAAAAAAAGCGGCGAATATTACACCGATGCCACTCACATAAAATTAGGGCGAAGCCTTCTTGATGAGAATATTTTCAAGGAAATGGCCCAGGCTATCTCTGAAATTATAGGCAAGCTCAAGTTAGAAATAATAGATTATTATCAAGATAAATAGAGTTTTCCTGCCCAATCTCTTTGGCTTATGCCCTTACAGCTCTTCAATAAATGGGGACAGGCCCCATTTTCTGCATGTGAGAATGTCCTCTTTCTTAAAAAATGGGGCCTGTCCCCATTTATTCCCAAAAGATTTTTAACGCCATTCAAATTCTTGCTCTATAGACCTTCAGCCTTCTTCGATAAAACCAAGCAAAAAAGATTGAAAGCGCGAAAATCAAGACAAGTATAACTGCGGTAATTATCGGGCCAAAATGAAGTAACGAGTAACTAAAAGCCACCAAGGGCAGAAGGCTGATTCGAACCACAACTTTCAGCGCTTTGTTTCTTGCAATGAAATCCGCTACCAATGGTGAATGCTTGTAATAGAAGTTAACAAGCATACGACCTAGCTTGCCGGGCATAAGGTATCTGTCCCTGAAATCCCGAAGAATCCCTACATAAGGATGCAACAGAGAACCATAAGCAGCAGTTGCTATGAAGCAACCGTCCTTCCCATCATCTGTGGTTGTAGCTCTAAAACTGGCTGTTATCGATTTATCAGCGTCCATAGTTATTGTTACTGGATTATCATTCTCATTACCTGAAGGAACATCTCCTGTCCATCCGCTAAATTCATACCCGCTGTTTGGATTGGCTGTTATAGTAACCTCTGTTCCAGTATCATAAGAGTGAGTCCCCGATGAAGGATCAGTTGTACCTCCCGTCTCTCTAGATATGGTCAATGTGTACTGCCGAATGAAATTGGCTGTAACTGATTTATCAGCGTCCATAGTTATTGTTACCGGATTATCATTCTCGTGACCTGAAGGAACATCTCCTGTCCATTCGCTGAACCTATAACCTGCACCAGCCGTGGCTGTTATGCTAACCTCTGTTCCAGCGTCATAAGAATGAGCTCCTGGTAAAGGATCAGTTGTTCCTCCTGTACCAGCCGATATTGTCAATACATATTGAACGAGTGAAGCTGTATAATCCTGATTAACCTGGTCAGAGGTAAGACTAGAATAACTTCTGCTAGAGGGATCAAAGGTGTAATGAGTCTTAGAAGGTGTGGCAGTCCCAGACCATCCATCACTTACGTTATGTAAGTAACTCCCACTGGAGTCTGTAGTGGCTGTACCTCCTTCATTAGAGAAGGTAATGGTTACTCCTTCTATGCCTGTACCTCCAGAGTTTTTTACTACCCCAATGATTGTCGGAGCTGTATAGGATAATTCAGCATCGATGCCTGTTATTGTGTTCCCTGCTGTAACTGAAACTAAATCCGCTGTATCAAATGAATCTTTATCGTTATACCATTCAGATGCGTAATCTGAGGCATATGTTGTATCGAAACATAGCTTATAGCTCCCTATCTTAAGGCGTTTAATCTCATAATCGCCACTACTGTCGGTAAACATATAGGCAACATAACTTCCTCCTGAAGGGAAATAAACAATAACACACACATTCTTAATCCCTATTCCAGAAATATTTGTTATCTTTCCTTTGATACCTCCACCCAGCTCAAGCACAGCATCGATGCCTGTTGTTGTGTTCCCTGCTGTAACAGGAACTGAATCCGCTGTATTAAATGAGTCTTTATCGTTATACCATTCTGAGACGTAATAACCTGTCTGTGATGTATCAAAAAATATCCTGTAAGTTCCCTCCTTCAAGCAATCTGCTACATAATTCCCAATACTATCTGTCCAGGCACTATTAACATGATTGTTGTTCTGATCGTAGATTTTGACGTGTATATTTTCGAATCCAGTTCCAATTTCATCAGTTACTTTTCCTGAAATATCCCCAGTATTTGTACTATCTGGAGGACTAATATTTATTACTGCATAATCCCTGCTATCATCGCCATAACCATAAATATCATCAATCGCATAATAATTATCCGCAGATCCTCCCCATCCCATATTGACATGAACCTGATTAACATCAGCTTCTACTCGATAGCCATCAATAACAACTGCATGACCGCCTTCTTCATCTGGTTTATTGGTTGCTAAGATAGCCGGCCAGCCATTATCCATCTGATTTTTGAAAACATTATACCAATCTGTCCATGATAAATAATCTATCCGATAAACAGTGCTAATGTCTGAACCATACTTGAAAAAAGTCACTAAAGAATTATTAGCATTGGGAGCAGCGCTAGATCCTGCTAATCCGTAACTCATATCAATAGAAATTCCCACATCAGACATCAATCTGGCAACAGCATCTTTTTGCTCTTCCGTTTCGGCACCAGTGTAATTATCGATCATCCTGCTCCAATAATATTCATGACTAAAATCCGCACTCAAATATGTACTACCATCCTCCCAATAATAAGAATTTGCACCCTGTCCAGTAGTTGGATATTTCCAGTAATACATGACTTGGGCTTGGGCTGTTGCTGAACATCCTGTCCAGCAGTGCTGACTGTCAATTTCGGGAGTATACATATTGTAAGGATTTCCCTGACTCCATGTCGAAGTTAGCATGGGACTAACTGAATTCATGTAAACTGCATATAGATATACTTCAGGTAAAAAGTCTTCTGAAAGTAATTTTTCCCATACCCCTTCATTTTTTTCTTTCTGATTGGTGTCCACTTTGCTAGTGCTTAGATCAGGTATTTTTAGAAAGTGTCCTCTAAGATACCCCAAATTAGTAACAGTAAAATATAAACGATATTTCAGCGTTTCGATAAATGGATGTTTTTCAATTCCATCATAATTGCTGGAGAAGGAAATAAATTTAACCGGGGATAGCTCTGAAACCGCCGGAACTAAAATGAACCCCGTCGGTTCTAAATCCACTATATATCCAATCAGCGTATTTCTATATATCAATTCTCTGATTGTTGAAATATGAACGTCAAACTTGTTTAATCTTAGGTGTTTTAGGTTGTTTTCTAATTTGACCCAATTAAAGGCAGCCGTTTCAACTTCTGTTTTAGTTACTACCCTTGAAAAAAGCCAAGAAGAACTTAGTATAAAAAATATAAAAAATAAGATTGTTATTCGTTTAATACTATGCATATTTGCACCTCCTGATCTAGAGAACAAATCTTTCATCTTCTATATCATTTATTATTCTTATATCATGCAGGAATCTTATTTCCCAGCATTAAAACATAGGAATGACTACTTCCTCATCACGGAAAATGAGATGCTTGTCTTTGCCAGTTCCCATATCCCTATTTAGCATTATAAATGGTATAATCTTTGTTCGAATATTTCCTATGAGAAAATACGCTTCAGTACAATTTTCGCTTTTGGCGTTTTTGGCTTTTGAGACAAAGATTATCAAGGTTTGATGAGCAAAATGTTTAAATATTGTCCTAAGTGTGGAGCTAAACTGAAGCTGAGCAGGATAGAAGAAGAGAAAAGACTGGCCTGTCCAGCATGTCAATGGGTATGTTATGAGAATCCTTTACCGAGTTCAGCCGCTTTAGTAAGGAATAAAAAGGGTGAGGTTCTTCTGGTTAAAAGGGGACATGAGCCGGGCAGGGGGAAGTGGGCTTTACCTTCAGGATTTATTGAAATTGATGAGACTCCGGAAAAGGCCTGCCTCAGGGAGCTTAGAGAAGAAACAGGACTTAAAGGAGAAATTGTGAGATTGGTGGGAGTTTACTCCCAAAAATCGCTACTTTACAGGAATGTGCTCATCATTGGATATGAGGTCGAGGCTCGTGGGAATCTTTCTCCAGGCTCAGATTCCCTGGAAGCAGAGTTTTTTCCTTTAGACGATCTTCCGGATATTCCCTTCTCAAGTCATAAAAAAATCATTAAAGATGGAATAAAAAAGGAAAAAAGATGAAGTCCTACTTGGATTGTTATCCCTGTTTTTTCACACAAGCAATCAGAACATCAAGAATGATCACTTTGGATGATAAAAAAATTTGGCAAATATTGAATGAAGTGAGCTTATCCCTTCCTGATGTTCCTTTTGGCGCAACACCCCCTGAAATAGGGAGGGAAGTTTATCGGATAATCTCCAAGAGAACAGGCATAAAGGACCCTTATCGAAAGATTAAAGAAAAATGCACTCGCCAGGCACTCTCCCTCTGTCCTGAATTGAAGAAATTGATAAACTCCTCGGAAGATAGATTGATGACAGCGATCAGGATCTCTATTGCGGGGAATATCATTGATTTCGGCGCCAACTTTGATTTTGATTTGAAAAAAGACGTAGGGACAATTCTCTCCCAAGATTTTTCGATAAACCATTATCGAGAATTTTGTGAAGCATTGGACAAAGCTCGAAAGATCCTTTATTTAGCGGATAATGCAGGAGAGACGGTTTTTGACCGACTTCTTATCGAAGAAATCAACAAACCAGTCATCTATGTTGTTCGTGCCCATCCCATCATTAACGACGCCACTCGAGAAGATGCTCTCCTTGCTGGGATAGACAAAGTTGCTGAAATTGTGTCTTCAGGCTGTGATGCGCCGGGAAACATTTTGAAATTTTGTTCTGATGAGTTTTTAAAAGTCTATCGATCAGCGGATCTTATAATAAGCAAAGGTCAAGGGAATTATGAAGGACTCTCAGATGAAGATCGGCCTATATTTTTTCTCTTAAAGACAAAATGTCATGTCATTGCTCGTGATATTGGAATAGATGAGGGGGGTATCGTTTTGATGAAAGCCAGCAAGGCATGAGAAAGGGATTACAATCCCGAGTTTCACCATTAATTTAAAAATACATTTTATTAATGTAGGTTCGATGAATCAAATCTCTGCATAAAATGTATGAAAGTGCTATTTTTTATGTAGTGATCTGAAAGGTTATTCAGTTTGACAGACAGAAGTTATTGTGAATAGAATGAAGCTAATTTAAAGGAGGAGAATTCAAATGAATGCAACAAAACAGTCCGAACTCAAAAATCATTTCAGAAGTCTTTCAAGAAGAGATTTTGTTAAATATTTATTCGCAGGCTCTGCTGTATCTCTCTCTTCTCTTAACATGTTAAGCGCAGCTGTTTATCAGAGCATCACTTCTTTAAACCAGAAATACATACAGGACGAGTCGCCTGATGGAGTTTACTGGGATGCTGTAGGCAAACATTTTCTTTTCCAGGATGGGTTAATCATGATGAACAACGGAACCGTAGGTCCTATGCCCGAGCCTGTTTTTAACACTTTGATCAAATGTTTTAAGCTTCAGGTCACCAATCCTTTTGATTGTTATAATTTCATCCCCAGAAAAAAGGAGGAGGTTCGGGCCAAACTTGCCCGGTTTATAAACGCCTCTCCTGATGAAGTTGTCATGACGAGAAACACGACTGAAGGGATGAATTTTGTTGCCAATGGCCTGGATTTAAAGGAAGGAGATGAGGTTCTTCTCTCCAGCATGGAGCATCCTGGAGGAACTCATCCTTGGAGGCTCAAAGAAAAAAGATGCGGAATTAAAATCAAAGAAGTTCCTCTCGGTCTTCCTCCGAAAAGCGTCGACGAAATTGTCAGTGCTTTTCAAAAAGCAATAACACCCAGGACAAAGGTCATCAGCATCAGTCACACGGTCTATATTTCAGGACTCATATTCCCTATCAAAGAACTAAGCAAAATGGCTCATGAAAAGGGGGTCCTTATAGTTGCTGACAGTGCTCATGGAATTGGCATGCTGGATCTTAACATGGAGGAGCTGGGAGTCGATTTTTTTGCTTCCAGTCCTTATAAGTGGCTGGGAGCTCCGACAGGTATTGGGCTGTTTTATGTCAGAAAAGAAGCTCAGGATAAGCTGTGGCCAACGATCGCCTCTTCAGGCTGGGATAGTTGTGAGAATGCAAGAAAATATGAAACGCTGGGCCAGAGAGCAGACGCCCTGGCTGTTGCCCTTGGAGAAGCGCTTGATTTTCAGAGTGCTATCGGCAAAGAGAGAATAGAACGCAGGATTAAAACTCTGGCAGGATATTTAAAAAAGGAATTGAAAAAAATTCCGGGAGTTAAGCTCCACACTTCACAGGATCCATATCTTAGTGGCGGTCTAACCGCTCTTTCTGTGGAAGGAGTTGAGCCTCGAAAAATAGTCAATTATATGAGGGAGAAATACAATATTGTTGTCAGGACAATAGGGAATAGGAAAGCCGGGACTTATGGTGTGAGAGTTTCAACTCATATCTATGTTTCTTTTAAACACGTTAATATGCTTCTTGAAGGCATCAAACATCTTGTTCGACGCAGGAGCTGAACAACTTGTTCCGCTATAATATTATACCTTTATAATTCTTTAGAAGGAGGTTTTCAGTGAGAATATTCCTGAGTCTATTCCTGACATTTTTCCTTCTTTTTTCTCCGACTGCGGCCAAGGTGAAAAAAGTTGCTTTTGATGCCCAAGCAGCATGGAGTTACATTAAAGATTTGACGTCAGATTCCATGCAGGGACGGGAGAGCGGTCAGCCTGGCGGGGCAAAAGGGGCGGAATACATCGCTTCCAAGTTTAAAGAGTGGGGCTTAGAACCAGCAGGCGATAACAGCACTTACTACCAGAATTTCACTATCGAGCACCGGGATATCAAAGTGGGAGTAAAACTGGAGATTATTGCAGATAATGCAAGGAGAGATTTTTATTACGGCGAAGACTGGAGAGTTCAGAGGTTTTCAGGTTCAGGACACTTCACCACTGAACTTGTCTTTATTGGTTATGGAATCCATGCCCCGGAAAAGAAGCACGATGATTATGCTGGAGTCGATGTGAAAGGGAAAATAGTTGTTTTTTCTTCCGATACTCCCCAAGGACTCGAGAAAAAACTGGGCGATGCGACAAAGATGGCGAAAAGAATTGAAGCTGCCCAAAAGCTTGGGGCAAGAGGAGCTATCTTTTTCAGACTTTCTTCGACTGCGCGTCGTTATTTTCGAGTGAGGTTAGAAAAGGAACAATATAAACCTGATTTTGTGATTTTATCGGCTGAGAGGAAAGTAATGGATTTCATTTTTAAAGACCTGAGTACAGAAATCAGCTACCCAATCCCGGCAATGGGCCGCAGAGCTAAACTCCCCAAATCCTTAGAAACAGGAGTAAAAGCTTTTGTGTCTGTCAATGCCATCTTCGATGAAATAAGGCCAACCAGGAATGTTCTGGCAAAAATAACTGGCAGCGATAAAGTCCTTAAGGATGAATACGTAATCATCGGGGGACATATGGACCATTTGGGCATAAGCCCGATGGGAGATATTATGAGCGGAGCCAATGATAATGCTTCGGGAACAGCGGTTGTTATGGAGATAGCCCGCATAATGAAGCTCAATCGTGCCAAGCCTAAAAGAACAGTCATTTTTGGCCTCTGGGCTGGAGAAGAACAGGGGCTTTTAGGCTCAAGGCATTACTCGAACGATTCTTCTTTCCCTATGAATAAGACAGTAGCTTACATCAACATGGATATGGTGGGTCATGGTAGTGGTAAGATACCTTTTCAAGGTGTTTACTATGGTCCTAAAATCTGGAAGCTTCTCAAGGAGAAACTCTCTAAAGAGATACTTGACTATGTCATACCTCAGCGTGGAGGACCTGGAGGCTCAGATCATACTCCATTTTTAGAAAAAGGAGTTCCCGGGTTCTTCATAATTACCAGAGGAGCCATTAAATACCACCATAGCCGGGATGATAGTGATTTGATCAAACCAGAGATGTTGAAGAAAACAGGAGATTTTGTTCATGCTGCCGTTAAAATACTGGCATCGGAATCAGGAGACTTTTTTCCTCTGCTTCGGCAAGAGACTTATTATTTGAAATACCAAACCCTCATTAATTTCGAACTTTCTCTTCTAAGTGAAGTAGTCGAACATCATAAGGATGCGAAAGATTCCCATGTCGATCTACAGCTCGCAGTCATGAAGGAAGAAGAAGGCCTTTCAGGTGATGGACTCAGGATTGATATCCTGGAAAAATTTCTGTCCGCATCAGAGGAGATAGAGAAAGCAAAGGGTCTTTCCTATTATTCTTCTTACCTCGGACTCACCGGGGATATCCGCCAGGGAAAAACTACGATTATGGCTGGGCTCAAGGGAATCAATGCTTTTCGCGATGATCCGAGATGGGCTCAAGTTTTGGTTAAGCAAGGACTCTACTTCGCTTTTGTCGAGGATCCATCATTTCTTTTCGGTGAACAGGGATTGAGTGAGGAAGGAAAGAACATTATAAAAGCAGTGAACAACAGCGGTCTCCTCCTCCTCGTCAAAGGAGTGGATGGTTCGCAAGCCAAGCTTCTTTTAAAAGAATCCAAAAAGCCTCTGGCATTTCTCGATAAGAGCTTACCCGATAAGGACGTCATGGAACTCATCAAAGAAAAAGAATCTGCATTTGGACTTGTCTGGTCCAATGATGTAGATCCTGTTGCTTATTTTAATAAGCTGGATGAGTTCAAAAAAGCCGTTGGCACTGAATATCTGATGATGATTAACGAGCCGTGCTTATGGGGAAAAGCTGGAAAAGACCAGATGCTCAAGGTGATTACCGAGATTATCAAAGCTAAGTATGATAGAACGGATAGATCCAATATTTATTCTTCCACTTTTCTTAGAGTGTTGAGTAAGGCAAGAGGAGAAGAGTCTTCCCAGGTTGTTCCTTATATGCCCTTCTAATATGTTGTAGGGGCTTGATTTATCAAGCCCACCGTTTGAATTAAGGAAATTGATAGTAGAAAAGGAAAAAAAGGGACAGGCTACTTTTTCTGTTGAAATAAGGTACATAGAGCTGTTGTAGGGGTAGGATTTATTTGTAGGGGCTTGATTTATCAAGCCCACCTTATTTATGTAAGAATTTTATTCATAATATAAGGAGATTGTTCATTAGAGAACTTATTGTTACGGGTTTGTTTGCTGTCCTTCTCGTTATATATTTTTTTGCAGAGCGTTTTATTCTTAATAAGAATGTGCAAAGAATTCCCCTCAGAATTTGTGTTACCGGGACAAGGGGAAAATCGAGCGTCACAAGACTCATAGCCGCTTCATTGAGAGAGGCAGGTTTTGCTGTGCTGGCCAGAACTACAGGCTCAAAACCTGTCATCATCTTTCCAGATGGGGAAGAAAAAGAGATCAAACGCAGAGGCTCTCCCTCTATTCTGGAAGGAAAGAAGATTCTGAGAAAAGGAGCAGAGCATCAAGCGCAGGCTCTTATTTTGGAATTGATGAGTATCCATCCTGAGTGCGGTTACTATGAGTCAGTTCAGATGTTTAAGCCTCATATTCTGGTCATAACTAATGTCCGTCTTGATCATTTAGCTCAAATGGGAACTTCAAAAGAGGATATAGCTCGTTGTTTTTCCTCCAGCATTCCAGAAAACGGCACTGTCTTTTTCCCACAAAGGGAATTTTTTCCCGTATTCAAAGAGGTGGCAGAAAGAATGAGCTCTACAATCATCCAGATTCCTGGAGATTCGTTTGCGGAATATTTCCAGTCAAAGAATAATCTTCCCTCCTTTGAGCTGGAAGAAAATATTCGGCTGTCTATGGGTGTGGCTGAGTTCCTGGGAATAGATAAGAAAGTTGCTCTTCAAGGCATGATCAAAGTTCGACCGGATTTTGGAAGCCTCAAGACGTGGACCGTAGATTTAGGTTCACCTTCCCGGTGCTGGCTTCTTGTCAGCTGCTTTGCTGCCAATGACCCGGAATCTACACAATTTGTTTTATCTGGACTCCTAGAAAAAAAGCTTTTCGACGGGAAAAAAATCATTGGACTTCTCAATCTCAGGCAAGACAGAGGAGACAGAACTCTCCAGTGGCTGAAAGCTCTGAAAGAAGGAGCTTTTCCTGAGATTCGAAAGTTCTTCTTCATCGGAGACCATGCCCACGCCCTCAAGAGGAGGCTGAAATTGCCTGGGAAAACAGAGCTATGTGTCTCTAAGCCCCATGTCCCTCAGAAAATCATGGAAGAAATTGCTGAAAAAGTGAATGCAGAAGCTGTATTGGTTGGGATGGGTAATATGGGAGGTGCAGGGAAAGAGCTCGTTGGATATTGGGAGAATATTGGAAAGCCCTATGACTTTTGAGACGCTTTTTATCGGACTTATCGTTGCTGTCATCTATGTGGAAATCATGGATATCTATCCCGGTGGGATTATAGTTCCTGCTTATGTGGCTCTTTATCTTGACCTGCCGCTAAGAGTCCTGGCCACGATTCTCATCGCACTCTTGAGTCTTTATACTTATAGAATTTTGTCGCGCTTTCTCATCCTTTTTGGGAAGAGAAGATTTGTGATGCTTGTTCTTCTCGGAGGACTTTGGGCTCAGGTCTGGTTTCTTCTCTTACCCCATTTTTTCGCCGATCCTTTAGGACTCAGGGCCATCGGCTGGATCATTCCCGGACTTTTGGCCAACAACCTAGAGAAACAGAAAATTGTGCCGACTTTGGCCTCCATGTTTATCGTCGCTATCATCATCTATTTCCTTGTTAGCCTTATTGGTGTTGTTTTTTAGAGGTCATGACAAAATTGTTTTTTAGTCGAAAGAGAAATATCCCTAAAGAAGATACTGGAAGAAATCAGGGAGTAATTTTCGTCCTTTTTGCTTTGAGTATTCTGTTTTTTGTGCTGGCCAAGTCTTTTCCTTCAAGGGAAGGGGATAAGCTCAAAGGAGAGATGATCAGAGCTTCTGAAATTATGGCCGAAGCTGTGGATGTTATAAGAGAATGCCGTAGGGAAAAAGGCTCTATTCTTGATAAAAACATAGATCTAAACCAGACAGGACTCATAGGTCTGGAGTTTTCTCGGATAACCACATCCATCGGGAGCCTCGAAGCTAAAAGAACCACCACCAATCCCAATTTTGCCGCTCTCATTGTATTCCTTCTGAAAGAAGCGAAAATAGAGAAAGGAGATACGATTGCTGTGGGAGCTTCCAGCTCTTTTCCTTCCCTGATCGTGGCTGTTCTTTCAGCAGCAAAAGCCATGAATCTAAAGCCCATCGTGATCAATTCGTTAGGAGCTTCTCAATGGGGTGCTAACAACCCTGATTTTCACGGGCTCGACATGCAAAACTGCCTCCTGATCGCAGGGATATTCGACGCCAAGCCAATTGGCCTCTCTTTAGGGGGCGCGAGAGATGATGGCGCAGATATGAGTCCTGAGGGTCGCTCCTTCCTGCTAACTGAGATAAGAGAAAGCGGAATTATTTTTCTTCATGAGCCTGACCTCAAGAGGAATGTGGAGGCCAGAATGCACCTCTATGAGGAAAAAGCAGGAGAGAGCAAAATCAAAGCCTTTATCAATATCGGGGGAAGCTGGGCAAATATGGGAGAGGATTCAAAGATTTTAAAATTGAGGCCAGGCCTCGTTAAAATTAAACAATTTCCTGCACTCGAAAAAAGAGGAGTTCTCTATGAAATGGCAGCCCGCAAGATCCCGGTTATTCACCTCCTCTACATCAAGGGGCTTGTCGAGCGCTACGGGCTACCTTGGGATCCTGCCCCCTTTCCTCAGCCCGGGAAGGGAAAAATTTATCAGCTCGCCCGAAAAAAACAATCCTCGTTTATTTTTCTTACAGCTGCGTACTTTCTACTTGTCATACTTGTCATGGTTTTCCGGAATAAACTGGGCAAAAGATGAATGCTTTAAGGATGAATAAGTAATGACAATTAAAGTCATTTATTGCGTTCATATTAGTTAATCTATTTGGAAGATATATCTTTGAACTTTTCCGAAGCAGGTTCTCCACCTATTCCCCAGTGCGTTTTTTGGATTTCATGAACAATTACTTCTACTGCATGCGCTGGGACGCCTAAATTTACAAAGACTTTGGTAATATCTCGTATTGCGATTTTAGCTTTTTCTTGCCCAAAATCCTCCCAAACATTTACATGAACAACTGGCATTTTTTAATCCTCCTTTAAAATTGATTATTCTCTCTAACGAGTTTTACTATTTATTTTTTATCTTTGTTTTGCCGTAACCCACAGCATCCAGCCATTCCTCCGGGTAGCTTGGTGCACTTCTTCCTTCCGGAACATTGACGTAGCCGTCGTTGTACTTAACGATGAGGTAATCGGCCAGGGCCCACCAATCGTTAACTACTCTTTGGGCTGTTTCGTTGGAATACCTCGTCAGGTACTCCCGGCATGCTGTTGGATTTTCTTTGTACATGGTTTCTGCCCGGGCTTCTACAGAAGCTTGAAGGTTAAAGAATGTATTCTCGAAGTCTGAATAAGCTTTCTTGATGTCTTCACTCATCTGGGAATATCTTAGGTTGGACCAGTTGGAAACAAAATCGAAAGCCCACCAGGCAGATTTTCTGTCGAACACATCCCTTCTTCCGACCTGGTATGATTCAGGGACAGTGGTGATGCCGCCATAAAAGGGAACAAAGCAGCTTGTTTTTGGATCGTCCTCAGCGAACCAGGCAAGACCTCCTATCCAATCAGGAAGCCAGTCTCTGACTTGTAAGACAATGCAATAAGAGCAGCGGAAGATGGAAATTGGCCGCTCCCAGCCTATATAACCTTTGGGAGGTCTAGTTCGTGTGGAAAAACGATTGGGATTATTAAAAGGTCCCGCAGCTAGGCCCTTACTTAGGTCATGTTCTGTCCCCTGGTAGAAGTCCCTATGGAGAGCCATCAGAATCTGCTTGGTGACTTTTTTCTGCGGCTTCACGGAGAAGGAATATCTCACAGCCCAGGGATCAAGTTTCAATCCTGGAGCAAGTGTGCTGAAAACTCGCCACTCCCTTCTTCTGCAGCCTATAGAATTGCTGGGCGCATAGACTTCGTAGAATTTAAAAGGCTTGCTTGACTTTGGGTCATACCATCCCATTTCTTCTCCCAAGGTGAAGATGTTCTCAGATGCCATGAAATTATCAGTATCCTTGATGTTAATTTCACCAATCCGGCTGCGGTTGGCACTCACTGAGACTTCGCCCTCCGGGATCCTTCTGGCTGCCCAGACAGCTCCAATCTCCAAAGGTCCAGCTCCCATGATCTCAAAGAGCCAGGCTTCTTTGGTGTCGATAAAAGTCAGACACTCTCCATAGTCAGCGTAGCCGTACTTTTTAACGAGCTCTCCTATCATTTTTATTGCTTCCCGCGCAGTGGAAGTTCGTTCAAGGACGATTCTTTGCAAAGCCATGATGTCGAGCTTTCCCTCTGGATTGTAGAGCTCTCTCCGCCCTCCAAAAGTTGTCTCTCCGATACCAAGTTGCTTTTCGTTCATGAATGGATAGGCAACGTCGAAACGGCTGTAAGTTTGCTTGACTTCAGGGATTTCCCCGACTATGACAGCCTGTCTCCTCTCAGCTCCGCGTCCACCTCCTTTGTAGACAGGGCGCATTTCGCCTTGCTTTGAACTTTTTCCAGGGACAACGTTGAGCTGGAACTCCCAGCCGCCATCGCAGGAATGGGTTGTCATGACTGAGCCATCAGCAGAGGCTTTTTTGGAGACAACGATAGAAGTGCAGTTATCGAATTCAAGCCAAGAATCATCTTCTCGTTCCAGAGTGCTCTTTTTTCCCGAAGGGATAAGCACCGAAAGTAAGAATAAAAAAAGGATGAAAACCACGAAAAATATTCCTTTGTGTTTCACTTTTTATCTCCTTTTCATTTTTTATTTTATTTCTTTTTTTTCTTTATTATCCATGATGAAAGCATCGTCTGCAAACAATGGGGCCTGGCCCCATTTCTGATGCTCCTCCACGAGTAAAGACTGCCTTCCTTATTGTAGAAAAAGGGGCCTGTCTAGGAAATGGGGCCTGGCCCCATTTTTTATCCCCAATTTCTGGCAATATTATTCATAGTAAATTTTCTTAGGGTCGGCTTTGGCTGGATCGTGAAGGAAATTGCCTATTCCTTTTTCGATGATTTCGGCATAGCGAGGTACCCCTTTTACGATCACAGATTTACCGGGATTCTCTTCAGACCAGAGCTCTAATATCTGAAGTATGGTTGAACAATGCCGACCGACCCGCACTTCAACAGGCCATCCATTCTCGTCCATTTTCTCAAAGAGCAGACCATGTTTTCCAGCCTTGACCACAAATTCATCTTTTCCTTCGAGTAGAAGTTCTCTATCTGTTCGCCCTCGTGTTGCATCCAAAAACGGCTCAGGAGCCTCCAGGAGCAGAGATATGGCCTGGGTGTGGTCGCCGATTTCACGGTGAGATAAGCCATGCAAGGCTGGGGGAGAATACTCCATGCCGATGCTGAATCCCTCTGTGCCTGATATCATCACGGACGCTAGGGCAGCCAGGTCCTGCCCTTTCTCGTGAGCAACAATGGTGCTTATAACCGGATACTGCAGCTCTGCCTCATGTAGATCGATGACGATATCCACTTTCTCTTTTCGGATGAGTTGGGTCAGGGCATAGCAGGTTTTTTCCGTAAGAGTGCCTTTGGCCCGGCCAGGCCATGTTCTGTTTAGATTCCGGATATCGACATAAGCCAGCTCCTGTCGGCTTGGATAATGAATATAGGCTTCAGGATCGGGCCATTGGTCAAGAGGATTTGACCAGCGATCTCCCATGCGGAATTTTTGCCCTCCCCATGGGGTGGGTATTGTGAAATCCGGTGGATAGCCACCGCCCAAACGCGTCACTGTGGTGGCGCTTCTATTAGCAGAGTTAATCACAAAAACTCTTCCCTGATCGACTTCTGCATTTTCTGCGAAAATCCAGGTTGTAAGGCGGGAACCAGGCTCTTCAGGATGAGTTCCCCCTAAGATGAGAATTGTGCCTCCAGGTTTCGCTCCTTCTAAAACATAGACATTTGAATCGTTGATCGTTCCTTTGATGCCAGGGAAATAATCACTCAATTTTTTTACCTGAGTCACCCCCTGGCTCAGGACAACAGGCTCTTTGAGGTGCCGGCTTTCATAAAAGCTCACACCAGCAAAAACCATGAGAACGAGGCCCAAAGCAATAAGGATAAATTTTCGTAGATAGAGCCAATTAAAAGGCATGATTTTCCTCTATTTAAGCCGAAACAATCTTAAGAGAAAAGGCACGAGAATTATTATGTAAAGAATTTCCTCCTGCCATTTTTTCCTTTTCAGAAGATTCCAGACGATGAGAAAAGATATATAAGCTGTTAGCAGATAATAAAGGATCGTGATAATCATTCGAAAATACCCTCCCTAAAAATGTCCAGTTTTCCGGATTTTTTTAATTTTAAATTCTTAATCATTTCATCACCAGCCAAAATCTATATTCTCATGAATGAGCTAAAATCTTCATTTTTACAATAAGGTAAAGAAAGCTAATTTTTTACTAAAGACGACCATCAGTGTTCCCACAGCCATGATGATCGCAGCCGGAATAATGCAGTATTTCAAAAACTTAGAGTATGGTTCTTTCATTCCAACGGTATCTACAGTCAGGCGTCCTATAATTGCAGTAGGAGGAAGGGCGTCGCCCAGAGGCCAGATGACACTCATTCCTGCCAGAGCAATGATAGGATTGAGTCCGATGGTGTTAAAAAGCAAAACCAGAGGAACGCCAAGAACCGGGGCAGCTCCCCACATTAGCACAGCCTCTGAAACAGGAAGAACAAGGCAGAGAGTGATAAAAACTGCAACGAGCGGAAGAGTCACTATAGTAATGGCTATAAGTCCCCGGACTCCGGTGAGCGTCATAATCTGGACCAGGATTCCGACACAGGTTAAAGTCCCGATTAAAGGCAGGAGCTGGTGGACAGTGTTTCTTGAGATCTTGAGAAAATTTATTTTCACGGGAGAAAGCAACAGGCTAATAAAGGCGGCTGCCATGAACATCATCGGCAACCCCACTACAGGAAGCGAATGAGGCCAGATTCTTCCCGCAAGCACCAAGAAGAGAAAAACAAGAAAGGGGAGCGAGACTCGAATCCAGCTCATCTTTTGAGGTGCTTCGGGAAGCTCTTTTAGTGCTTTTTCCAGATTCACAGGTTTTCCCCGCCAGCCCAGGATAAAGATTGTAATCAGAGAAAGAAGCAGGCAAGGAAGGAGCAAAGGTAGGAAGAAGCCCACATAGGGCATATTGACTCCTGCTGCAGTGAGCATCGCCCATAAACTTACCGGAGGAGCGGCTGCGCTAAGACCGGCCAGGATAAAAATAATAGCAGCTGTTTTCGGTTTAGAGATTCCCATGTAGCCTAAGACAATGGCTATCATGCCTCCGGTTATCAATACTGTTACGCTTCCCGCACCCGTTAAAGCGCCGGGGAGCAGCAAGAGAAAAGTAAGCAGGACGAAAAGAATAGATTTTCTGCGAAAAAATTTCCTGAGGATTCCTCTTATGACGAAAACGACACCTCCAGATTCTTTAAGGATATTCATGAAGAGGGTAGCTGTGATGAAAATGAGAATGATATCCAGGTAGGTAAAAGCTCCTTCAACGATGTGCCTGGCTGGGATTCCAACTCCGCCAGCAAGCCCTCCAGTCAGAGCGGCCGCGAACATGGAGATCTCTGTCGAAACTTTTAAAACCTTGGCGACGATATAAGTCACCACCATTACGGCCAGGATTATTTGGGTAGAAGTAAAAATGCTCACG
>Ga0209986_10001727_pt1 | contig 20698 bp, 21 predicted proteins | sample BlataG_FD_183168 | JGI IMG/M metagenome (GOLD analysis project Ga0209986, IMG submission 183168) | Deep subsurface microbial communities from Black Sea to uncover new lineages of life (NeLLi) - Black_00105 metaG (SPAdes) (version 2) | ecosystem: Environmental > Aquatic > Marine > Oceanic >... | reverse complement strand
GCCGTCGGCGCGCACCTCGGCGTAATCGCGGACCCGGCGCAGCAGGCGGTTGGCGATTCGGGGGGTGCCGCGGGAACGGCGGGCGATCTCCGCACCCGCCTCGTCGCCGAGTTCGATCCCCAGAATCCCGGCCGACCGGCGCAGCACCTGCTCGAGTTCGACGGGTTGGTAGAAGTCCATGTGCGCGGTGAACCCGAACCGGTCCCGCAGCGGGCCGGTCAGGGCACCGGACCGAGTGGTTGCGCCGACGAGGGTGAACGGCGCGACTTCCAGCGGAATCGACGTGGCCCCGGGGCCCTTGCCCACCACCACGTCGACCCGGAAGTCCTCCATGGCCAGGTAGAGCATCTCTTCGGCCGGCCGGGCGATGCGGTGGATCTCATCGATGAACAACACATCGCCCTCAACCAGGTTGGACAGCATGGCCGCGAGGTCCCCGGCCCGTTCCAGCGCCGGCCCGGAGGTGAGCCGCAGCGCGGAGCCGAGTTCACCCGCGATGATCATCGCCAGCGACGTCTTGCCCAGCCCGGGCGGGCCGGACAACAGGATGTGATCCGGTGTGCCGCCTCGATTCTTGGCACCCTCGATGACCAGCTGCAGCTGTTCGCGAACGCGGGGTTGACCGATGAATTCCCCCAGCGATCGCGGCCGCAGACCGGCGTCGATATCGCCTTCGCCGACGGTCAATGCCGCTGAGACATCGCGCTCCTCGGGCTCGACATCGTCTTCGAACCGGCCCATCTAAATGCTCTGCTCTCCGGACGCCGGACTCATCGGGACTTCCCCAGTAGCGAGAGCGCCGCACGCAATGCGCCCGAGGTGGAGGCATCGGGATCTGCGGCGAGCACCTTGTCGCAGGCGTCCTCCGCCTGCTTGGCTGCAAAGCCCAGGCCCACAAGGGCTTCCACCACCGGCATCCGAACCGCGTGCCCGGCCGTTCCCGCCGTCCCACCGGCAGTGGGCATTGCGCCGACCTTGTCGCGCAGTTCCAGCACCATCCGTTCGGCACCCCGCTTGCCGATACCGGGCACCCGGGTCAATGCCGCGACATCCCCGTCGGCCAGCGCCTGCCGCAACGCTGCGGCGTCATAGACCGCCAGGGTCGCCAGTGCGATCTTCGGGCCGACGCCGGAGACGCCCAGCAGGGTCAGGAACAGGTCCCGGGCCTCACCGTCGGCGAAGCCGTACAGCGTCATCGAATCCTCACGCACGATCATCGCGGTGACCAGTCGGGTCTCGGACCCGCGCTTGAGGGCCGCCAGCGTCGACGGCGTGCACATCACCTTGTATCCGACTCCGGCGGCCTCGATCACGGTGTGGTCCAGGGCGATGTCGAGCACCTCGCCGCGGACACCCGCGATCATCTAGCCGCCTTCAGCCGGGCCCGGTAGGCGCGAACCTGCTCGGCGGCCAGCGCTTCCGCCTGCGCCATCCGGGCGATCATCGGCGCCCGCCAGCAGTGACAGATCGCCAGCGCCAGGGCGTCGGCGGCGTCCGCAGGGGTTGGCTTCTGTTGTAGCGCGAGGATTCTGGTAACCATGGTGGTGACCTGGGCTTTGTCGGCACGGCCGTTGCCCGTCACCGCAGCCTTCACCTCGCTGGGTGTGTGGAAGTAGACGTCGATATGCCGACGGGCGGCGGCCAGCGCGATGACACCGCCGGCCTGGGCTGTGCCCATGGCGGTGTTGGCGTTCTGGTTGGCGAACACCCGCTCGATCGCGATGACGTCCGGGAGGTGGGTGTCCATCCAGTGCTCGACGGTATCGCTGATGGTGAGCAGCCTGCGCGCCAACGGCTCGCTGGAGGGGGTCCGCACCACGTCGACATCCAAGGCGGTGACCTGGCGCCCCCGGCCACTCTCGATCACCGAAAGGCCGCACCGGGTCAGCCCCGGGTCGACTCCCATCACCCGCACGGACAACCTTTCGCCTACGAACAGTTGTTCGATACCCTAGCGGGTGCGGCCGACGACGGCGGGTAGCGACATACCGGGCGTGTCAGTCCTCGTCGAGTTGAGCAGCGACGTCGTCGGGGATGTCGATGTTGGTGTAGACGTCCTGCACGTCATCGCTGTCCTCGAGGGCATCGACGAGCCTGAGCACCTTGCGGGCACCCTCGAGGTCGACGGGTACCGTCACCGACGGCTGGAAACTGGCGTCGGCGGAGTCGTAGTCGATTCCGGCATCCTGCAGGGCGGTGCGCACGGCGACCAGGTCGGTGGGCTCGCAGATGATCTCGAAGCTGTCGCCGAGGTCATTGACCTCCTCGGCACCGGCCTCGAGTACCGCCAGCAACACGTCGTCTTCACTCAGGCCGTTCTTCTCGAGCATGATCACGCCCTTGCGGGAGAACAGGTAGGCCACCGAACCGGGGTCGGCCATATTGCCGCCGTTACGGGTCATCGCCACCCGAACCTCGCCGGCGGCGCGGTTGCGGTTGTCGGTCAGGCATTCGATCAGCACCGCCACCCCGTTGGGGCCGTAGCCCTCGTAGGTGATGTTCTGCCAGTCCGCGCCGCCGGCTTCCTCACCGGCACCGCGCTTACGCGCGCGCTCGTTCGATGTTGTCGTTGGGCACCGAGGTCTTCTTGGCCTTCTGGATGGCGTCCCACAGCGTCGGATTTCCGTTCGGGTCGCCACCACCGGTACGGGCCGCGACCTCGATGTTCTTGATCAGCTTGGCGAACATCTTGCCGCGCTTGGCGTCGATGACGGCCTTCTTGTGCTTGGTGGTAGCCCACTTGGAATGGCCGCTCATGGTCTCCCGCTCATTTCTTCCCGGACCTCTTTCTCGCCAGGATCGTGACCTGTCGAGTTTACGCGGGTCCCCGGCGGGTCAAGCTCGGCCCGTGACGATGTCGACGAAGAATGCGTGGACGCGACGGTCGCCGGTCACCTCGGGGTGGAAGGCGGTAGCCAGCGCAGATCCCTGCCGGACTGCGACGATGTGCTCACCCGCGCGAGCGAGGACCGCAACCCCCGCGCCCACCCTCTCCACCCACGGGGCGCGGATGAACACCGCATGCGCCGGTCCGTCGAGGCCGTGGAATTCGACATCTTCCTCGAAGGAGTCGACCTGACGGCCGAAGGCGTTGCGGCGCACCGTCATATCGATCGCACCGAGTGCACAGGCCTGCCGGCCGGGGGCACCCGCGTCGAGAATCTCACTGGCCAACAGGATCATGCCGGCACAGGACCCGTAGGCCGGCATGCCTGCAGCCAACCGCTCGCGCAGGGGTTCGAGCAGGTCGAACTCGCGCAGCAGCAGGCTCATCGTGGTGGACTCCCCACCCGGGATGACCAGTGCGTCGACGGAATCGAGTTCGGACCGGCGGCGCACGGTAGAGGCTTGCGCGCCGGCCGCGCGGAGGGCGGCGAGATGTTCGCGGGTGTCGCCCTGCAGGGCCAGCACGCCGACCGCGGGCCCGCTCACGGGTTAGCCGGGGTGTACCCGCGCTTGTAGCGGGTCAGCCCTTCCTGCACCACCGCGGCCACCATGTCGCCGCGCCGGCTGAAGATTCTGCCCTGGGTGAGCGCGCGGCCACCGCTGGCCGACGGGGACGACTGGTCGTAAAGCAGCCACTCGTCGGCGCGGAACGGCCGCATGAACCACATCGCATGATCCAGTGAGGCGACCATCAGGTGCGGACGCTGCTCAGCGTGGTTGACCTGGGCCGAACCGAGCAATGTGAGGTCACTCATATAGGCCAGGGCGCAGATGTGCAGAAGCGGGTCGTCGGGTAGCGGATCCCGGTGTTTGAACCAGACCTGCTGCTGGGATGCCTTGCCCGAACGGGTGGTCACCAGATCGGGCGGCACCCTGCGGATATCCCACTCGGCGAACTGCGCAATGCCTCCGTTTCCGGGATCCTCGGCCTCGAGATCGTCGGGTGGCACGGCCTCCGGCATGGGGTCCTGATGCTCGATGCCGTGCTGGGGCGTCTGGAATGACGCCCCCATCGAGAAGATGACCTCGCCGTGCTGGACGGCGTTGACCCGCCGGGTGCAGAACGACCCGCCGTCACGCGGCCTGTCGACCAGATAGACCGCCGGCTTGGTCGCATCGCCGGGGCGCAGGAAATAGCCGTGCAGGGAGTGCACCTGGAACGCGGAGTCCACGGTGCGCACGGCGGACACCAGCGCCTGACCGGCGATGTGGCCGCCGAATGTTCTTGAGAGAAAACCTGATTCGGGGTTATACACGCCGCCGCGGTAGATGTTGACCTCAAGTTGCTCGAGGTCGAGAATCTCTTCGATCGCCATCGAAGCGCCGGGCTACCAGCCGCGTTGCGCCAGCCGGTGAGGCTGCGGGATGTCGTCGACGTTGATCCCCACCATCGGCTCGCCGAGTCCGCGGGACACCTTGGCCAGCACGTCGGGGTCATCGAAGAAGGTGGTGGCCTTCACGATGGCCGCGCCGCGCTGCTCGGGGTCCCCGGACTTGAAGATCCCGGAGCCGACGAACACGCCCTCGGCACCCAGTTGCATCATCATCGCCGCATCCGCCGGGGTGGCGATACCGCCGGCGGTGAACAACGTGACCGGCAGTTTGCCGGCCCGGGCCACCTCGACGACGAGGTCATAGGGCGCCTGCAGTTCCTTTGCGGCCACATAGAGTTCATCCTCCGACAGCGCCGAAAGACGGCGGATCTCCCCGCCGATGGCCCGCATGTGCGTGGTGGCGTTGGAGACGTCACCGGTCCCGGCCTCGCCCTTGGAACGGATCATCGCCGCGCCCTCGGTGATCCGCCGTAACGCCTCACCGAGATTGGTCGCCCCGCAGACGAACGGGACGGTGAAGCGCCACTTGTCGATGTGGTGGGTGTAATCGGCGGGGGTCAGCACCTCGGATTCGTCGATATAGTCCACGCCGAGGCTCTGCAGGATCTGGGCCTCCACGAAATGCCCGATCCGCACCTTGGCCATCACCGGGATGCTGACTGCCGCGATGATGCCCTCGATCAGATCGAGATCGCTCATCCGGGCCACCCCGCCCTGGGCGCGAATGTCCGCGGGCACCCGCTCAAGCGCCATCACCGCGACGGCCCCGGCCCCCTCCGCGATCCGCGCCTGCTCGGGGGTGACGACGTCCATGATGACGCCGCCCTTGAGCATCTCGGCCATGCCACGCTTGACTCGCGCGGTCCCGGTCTGGACATGCTGGGCCGAACCATTGGATGCAGCTGCGGTTTCCACTGTGGGCTCCTTCAATTGGTATCGATCCAGTCTAGAGTGCAGTGGGCGGGCGCTTGTGTCGGCTGCTCAGCGGATGACCCGCGGCCCCGGAATCGGAGCCGGCGATTCGGCGAACCGGTGGGCATCCGGGAGCAATCCGGCGAGTTGGGACGGGTATACCCGCTGGCCGGCTTCCTCGAGTCCGGTGATGGCGGCCGGGTCGCACCAGCGGTGGCCGTGGATGTACCGCAATTCCAGTGGGGTGCGTCCGGCTGGTGACGGCTCGAAGCGACGGGTCAGGTGCACGAAATAGAACTCCTGACTGGCCATCACCTCGCCGTTGAATCGGATCAGCGATTCCCGGCGCCAGATCGGACCCAGCATCCGCGCGGCAGCCACCCGCAGCCCGGTCTCCTCGGCGAGCTCGCGGGCCGCGGTCGAGGCCAGCGACTCCCCCGGTTCGACCTGGCCGCCGACGGTGAACCACCAGCGGGCGGCGCTGCCGTCGGTGATCGCCGGGTCGGAGCCGCAGAACAACAGCACCGAACCCGCTTCATCGAGCAGCACGACACGTGCCGAGGTACGGGTGGGACTCATCGCCACTCCCGATCCGGCGCTGCCCGGTCCTTCAACGCTGTGCGGTCTCCGCAATCTCGAAATACGTTGGCAGCGGCGCCCTTCCGCTGAGTTTCAGCCAGCGCACAGTGCGACGCTCCCGCAGAGCGAGGGTATCGCGCACGGCGTCGTTGTGGAAACGGCGCGCCAGCAGCACCCTCGCCTCGGCGTCGGCCAGTTCGGCGACCAGCGCCACCGGAACCGCCGCCGGATCGACGAGTTCCAATGCCGTGGACAGTTGGTTCTCGCAGGCCTCCCGGCTGGACCGCGACGAGCGCTCGGCGGCACCGGCCAGCGCGGCCAGCCGCCTGCCCTCGGGGCTCCCCCGGTATGCGTCGGCGGCCACCGCGCGGGCCACCACCGCGCGGCGGGCCAGGGCGGCATCGAGGGCCTGCCAGGACAGATCACAGCGCACATGCAAACGGTCCAGCCGATTGGCGGTCTGGAAGGCCCAGACGGCGATGATGAGCAAGACCGCGACCAGCAGTCCGGTGAGGGTCCAGTACAGCGCGGGAGCCACTAGTTCCCCATCACCCGGCCACCGTCACCGAGATGCCGGCTCCCGCGACCGTCTCGTAGACCATCATGATCTCGTCGGCCACCACCGACCAGTCGTAGCGGTGCACCGCAGCCGTGCCGGCTTTGACGTAGCGGGCCCGCAATTGCGCGTCGCCGAGCACCGCGATGAGCGCCTCCGCCAGGGCATCGGAGTCCTCGACCGGCGCCAGCCACCCTGCCTCGCCGTCGGCCAGAACCCTACGGAAGGCGTCGAGATTACTGGCCACCACCGGGGTGCCCGCGGCCATCGCCTCCACCAGCACGATGCCGAAACTCTCGCCCCCGGTGTTGGGCGCACAGTAGACGTCGGCACTGCGCAGCGCGGAGGCCTTCTCGGCATCGGTGACCTGGCCGAGAAACCTCAGATGACCGGCCAGATCCCCGGCGTCGCCGCGCAACTCGTCCTCGTCGCCGCGGCCGACGATCAGGATCTCGACGTCCGGAAACCGCTCGGCGAGCGCGGGTAGCGCGTCCAGGAGCACGGCCATCCCCTTGCGCGGCTCATCAAACCTGCCGAGGAACAGCACGGTCCGGCCGGTCCGCGGATAGCCGGGCAGCGGCGCGGCCGACGAGAACCACGCCACGTCGACCCCGTTGGGAATCTCGACGGCATCGGAGCCCAGCGCCTCCATCTGCCAGCGCCGGGCCAGGTCTGACACGGCGATCCGGCCGACGATCTTCTCGTTCCACGGCCGCAACAGACTCTGGAAGACGCCGAGCGCCAACGACTTCGTCGTGGAGGTGTGGAAGGTGGCGACGATCGGACCTTCCGCGATCATCAGCGCCAGCAACGACAGGCTGGGAGCGTTCGGCTCGTGCAGGTGCAACACGTCGAAGTCGCCATCGGCGAGCCACTTCTTGACCTTGCGGTGGGTGGCCGGCCCGAATCGGAGCCGGGCCACCGAACCGTTGTACGGGATGGGAACCGCCTTGCCGCCGGAGACGACGTAGTCAGGCAGCGTCACATGTGGTGACGCCGGGGCCAGCACGCTCACCTCATGCCCGCGCTCGCGCATCACCTCGGCCAATTGCAGTACGTGCGCCTGAACCCCGCCGTGGACGTCGAACGAGTACGGGCAGACCATGCCGATCCGCATCAGTGTCCTTCGAGGTACGCGCGCCGCTGCTCGGACAGGTCGGCCAGCCACAACGGCTGAAGCATGTGCCAGTCCTGTGGATGGGCGGCGATGTTGACCGCGAAGCGGTCGGCGAGTGCCTGGGTGATCACGCCGACGTCGCCGGAGGTGGTGTCCAGCGCGTCGTCGATCCGGACTACACAATCCTCCCCGTCGTAGTGGATATGGGCCGGATGCAATGGCGAGCCGGTCTCGATCGCCAGCCTCGCCGGGCCGGCGGGAAGCCGGGTCGGTTCGCCGAAGAAGTCCACCTGGACACCGGCCCGGGTCAGGTCGCGGTCGGCCATCAGGCAGACGAACCGGTTCTCCCGGAGCCGCTCGGCGAGCACCTCCATCGGGGGGCGCTGACCCCCGGTCAGCGGGAGCACTTCGAAACCGAGGCTTTCCCGGTAGTCGATGAAACGCCGGTACAGCGACTCGGGCTTGAGCCGCTCGGCCACCGTGGTGAAGGTGCCGTAGTGCTGGGCCAGCCAGACCCCGGCCATATCCCAGTTACCGCTGTGTGGCAGCGCCATCACCGCCCCGCGGCCGCCACGGAGTGCGGCGTCGAACTTCTCCGCGCCCTGGAACACCGCGTCGAGCCGCCCTGCCAGCGCGACATGATCCATCGAGGGCAGCCGGAACGCCTCCCGCCAGTAGCGCGCGTAGGACGCCAGCGACGCCCGGATCAACGACTCGGGAACATCGGCGGGCGTCGTACCGATCACCCGGGCCAGGTTCCTGCGCAACTGCGCGGGTCCGCCGCCGCGGGCCGCGTAGCGGGCGCCGGCCCCGGCGATACCGCGCGCCAGCGGTTCGGGCATACCGCGCACCACCTGCCAGCCCGCCGCGTAGCCCCAGTCGCTGATGTTCTCGCCGAACGGCACCTTCACTGCTCAGCGCTTCCGGTGTCGGACGTTCCCGGATCGGCCCCCGGCGGCACGATCGGGTCCATCGCCCCGGGCGAGCTGCGCACGCTGTGCACGCGCTGACCGACGGTGACCAGGCTGGCCACCGCCAGCACCCACATGGCTATGTGCAAAACCATCGGCATCGGGAAGAACGGCAGATCCGACACCCCTGCACCGCCCAGTGCGATGATCAGCCGTTCCGGTCGCTCGATCAGCCCGCCGCCACCGTTGAGACCGCTGGCCTCGGCGCGGGCCTTGACATAGGAGATGACCTGGGAGGTCACCAGGCAGATCAGGATGGCCACCACCAGCGATGCACTGCGCAATCCGAAGGCGGCCCACCACATCAGCCCGCAGAAGACGGCGCCGTCGCTGATCCGGTCGCAGGTGGCGTCCAGCACCGCCCCGAACCGGGTGCCGCCGCCGCGTTCGCGGGCCATCGCCCCGTCGAGCATGTCGGCAAGCACGAAGAACCAGATGACCAGCCAACCGACGAACAGATAACCGACGGGAAACAGGATCAGCGCCGCCAGTACCGAACCCGCGGTACCGATGATCGTCACCATATCGGGGGTCAGTCCCACCCGCAGCGCGGCCTTGGCCACCGGAACGCTCAGCTTCGTATAGGCCGCCCGGGTCATCAGGTAGAAGTCGCTCACGCGGACGCCGCCCATTCGGCGGCGAGCAGCGCGCGGGTGTCGCGCAGCAACTGCGGAATGACCTTGGTCTCGCCGACGATGGTGATGAAGTTCGCATCACCCGACCAGCGCGGAACCACATGCATGTGGAGGTGTTCGGCCAGCGAGCCGCCCGCGGACTTGCCCAGATTGAGTCCGACATTGAACGCATCGGGGTTCGACACCGCCTTGATCACCCGGATCGCCTGCTGGGTGAAGGCCATCAGTTCCGCGCTCTCGGCGTGATCGAGATCTTCCAGTTCGGCCACCCGGCGGTACGGCACCACCATCAGGTGACCCGGGTTGTACGGGTAGAGGTTGAGCACCGCGTACACCAGTTCGCCGCGGGCGACCACCAGACCGTCCTCGTCGGACATGGCGGGAATCTCGGTGAAGGGCCGGTTGGTGCGACCGGTGTCGCGGGGCCGCGGGGTCTCGACGATGTAGCTCATCCGGTGCGGGGTCCACAGCCGCTGCAGCCGATCCGGATCCCCGACGCCGGTATCCACCATCGACGGTTGCTCCTCAGTCACCGTCGACCTTGATCAATTCCGCTGTGGGACAGTCATTGCGGCGCGCCTCGATCCAGTTCCGGATCGCGGCCACCGCCCGCTCCCGCGGCACGCCGTTGATCTGGCTGCGGTCGCCGAACCGGAAGCTCACCGCGCCGGCTTCCACGTCGCGGTCACCGGCCAGCAGCATGAACGGCACCTTCTGGTTGGTGTGGTTGACGATCTTCTTGGCCATCCGGTCGTCGCTGCCGTCGACCTCGGCCCGAATCCCGGCGGCGCGAAGCTCGGCGGCGACACCGCGGAGGTAGTCCGCGTGTTCGTCGGCAACCGGGATGCCGACCACCTGCACCGGTGCCAGCCAGGCCGGAAAGGCCCCGGCGTAATGCTCGGTGAGGATGCCGAAGAACCGTTCGATGGAGCCGAACAGCGCGCGGTGGATCAAAACGGGCTGCCGGCGGGACCCATCCTGGGCGGTGTATTCCAGTTCGAACCGCTCCGGCATGTTGAAGTCCAGCTGGATGGTGGACATCTGCCAGCTGCGGCCCAGCGCGTCGCGCACCTGAACCGAGATCTTGGGCCCGTAAAAGGCTGCCCCGCCGGGGTCGGGAACCAGGGTCAGACCGCTGGACTCGGCGACCTCCCGCAGCGTCTCGGTGGCTTCGTCCCACAATTCGTCGGAACCGACGTACTTCTCCGGATCCTTGGTCGACAGCTCGAGGTAAAAGTCATCCAGCCCGTAATCGCCGAGCAGATCGAGCACGAAGCGCAGCAGCGAGGCCAACTCGTCGCGCATCTGCTCGTGGGTGCAGTAGATATGCGAATCGTCCTGGGTCATGCCGCGCACCCGGGTGAGTCCGTGGATCACGCCGGACTTCTCGTAGCGGTAAACCGTCCCGAACTCGAAGAGCCGCAACGGAAGTTCGCGGTAGGAGCGCCCGCGGGACCGGAAGATCAGGTGGTGCATGGGGCAGTTCATCGGCTTGAGGTAGTAGTCCTGCCCCGGCTTGCGCAGCGTGCCGTCCTCGGCGTACTCCGCGTCGATGTGCATAGGCGGGAACATGCCCTCGGCGTACCACTCCAGGTGCCCGGAGGTGATGTAGAGCTGTTCCTTGGTGATATGCGGGGTGTTGACGAACTCATAGCCCGCTTCGATGTGCTTGCGTCGGGAGTATTCCTCCAACTCCCGACGCACGATGCCGCCCTTGGGGTGGAAAACCGGCAGTCCCGAACCGAGTTCGTCGGGGAAGCTGAACAGGTCCAGCTCCACGCCGAGCTTGCGGTGGTCGCGGCGCTGGGCCTCCTCCAGCAGTTCCAGGTGGCGCTCCAGCGCCTCCTGGGACTCCCAGGCGGTGCCGTAGATCCGCTGCAGGCTGGCATTGCGCTGGTCGCCGCGCCAGTATGCGGCCGAGCTTCGGGTCAACCTGAAGGCCGGAATGTATCTCGTCGTCGGGATGTGCGGTCCGCGGCACAGATCACCCCAGATCCGTTCCCGGGTACGGGGATTGAGGTTGTCGTAGGCGGTCAGTTCGTCGCCACCGACCTCCATCACGTCGGGGTCGCCGGACTTGTCATCGACGAGTTCAAGCTTGTACGGCTCGCCGGCGAGTTCGCGGCGCGCCTGTTCCTTGGATTCGTAAACCCGACGCGAGAACAACTGGCCGTCCTTGACGATCTGACGCATCCGCTTCTCCAGCGCCGCGAGATCCTCGGGGGTGAAAGCCTGCGGCACATCGAAGTCGTAGTAGAACCCGTCGGTGATCGGCGGACCGATGCCCAGTTTCGCCGCCGGGAACATCTCCTGCACGGCCTGGGCGAGCACATGGGCGGCCGAGTGGCGGATGACGCTGCGGCCCTCCGCGGTATCGGCGGCAACCGGCACCACGTCGGCGTCGGCGTCCGGGGCCCAACTCAGGTCGCGCAGCGTGCCGTCGGCCTGACGGACCACGACGATGGCACCGGGCTCACCGCGGCCGGGCAGTCCGGCTTCGCGGACCGCCGCGCCGGCGGTCGTGCCGGCAGAAATCCGCAGCAAGTCGGCCGGTGCGTGGTGGGCGGGGGCGCTCATCAACGATCTCTTTCCATCAAGGACAGCTCAGACGACGCTCCGGTCGGTGCGGTCGCGACAATGCTATCCAGGCCGCGCTATCGAGGCCGCCGCTCACCCTCCCAGACCGATGGGGCTGTCCAGCAGCGGGTGGTAGAGACCGACCAGTCGGGCGGACCACGCCAGCGCACCGAGAAGCCACAACGTCAGAACCACCACTCCCGCAGTGAACACCGCCCCGAGTGCCTGCACCCACCAGCTCTGCCGGCGCAGCCAGGTCATCGCGCTGTTGTAGCGGCGGCGGGTGTAGACCAGCGTGCGGTGCGCCCAGTAGAACTCCGAAGCCAGGATCGCCAGGCCGACGAACACGATGGCCCAACCCGGGCCCGGGTACGGGATGGCGGCGATACCGATGGCCAGCACGACGAATCCCAGGACACCGACCGCCACCCGATAAGCGAAGTCGATGAGCGGCCGGCCCCGGATCCGGTCGCGGTGATCCGCGATGCGGTGCCTGATACCGGACATGGCCCCAGACATTACGTGCCGGCGGGTGCGGCTTCCTCGATGACGACCGCGGCCGGACGCCCGGCGTGGACGTCGTGGAAGCGCATGCGGACAACGGTGCCCACTGCCGAGGGGTCGATGACCAGGGCGTCGGCCAGGGTGCGCATCAGCGGGATGCCCCGGCCCCGGCGGCGCCGGCGGTTCGCCGCGTCCGCTTCGCGCCACCGGCCCCGGTCGACCACCGTGACGGTCAGCGTGCGGCGGTTCCGATCGCGCACCGCCTGCACGCGGTGAGCGCGTCGGCGGCCGCGTCGTCGCAGATGAACCAATCGCCGGGACGCAGACGGCGGGGCAAATCAGATGACCTCATTGCGGGCCGGGTATACCCGCGTCCCGCGGGTTGTATGCACTCGGTACTTCAGGCGCTCAGGGCGGATCGGGCCTCATCGAGGGTCGGATGTAGCCCGATCATGTCGGCCAGACCCACAAGCTTGAGCGGCCGACTGGTGGCCGGACCATCGGCGACCACACCGAATTTCATGGTGCCGCCGGCCCGCTCCCGAGCCTCGACAAGCACCCCCATCCCGGCGGAGGCCAGGAAATCGACCTCGGAAAGGTCGATGATGATCGCCGACGGGCTCTTCGGCAGCGCTGCCGCGACGACCGCCTCCAACTGGGGCGCGGTCAGCATGTCGAGCACACCGGCCACCGAGATCACCACGGTCGGGCCCATCCACTGCTCGCTGACCAGGCAACCGCCATGGGCCACGGAGGCGATGTGGGAATCCACCACGACGTTGTGCGACGTGGCGCTTGGTTGTTTCACGCTTCACCCCCTCACTGGTGGCTCGCGATCCGACTGTCGGGGGGAAGAACAGGGCGGCCGTCTGGACTTGGCGTCAAAATGCGTCGGTCTTCTTGCGGCGCCGACCGGGTCCCGCCACCCTGCCGACCTCCCAAGGTTAGCGCAACCCCGACACGACCGGGAGGGCGTTTCCGAGAACCGGCGCCGACTTTCCGATCGCCGGCGCCCCCTTCCCGACCGCGCGGGCGGATTTGCCGAGAGCTCACCGGATTCACGGCCACCACGAAGTAATTCGCTGTACTAAGGGCCGTTCCGGCGGCGGTACGAGGCGCGCCGAGTGTTGCCATTGCCAGCCGGACCCCACCCGGCCAGAGCATCATCGAGAAACCGGGGGCGAATCGTTGCCCGATAATCGTGCGAAATCACAGCTTTTCCTCATACGATTTGCCCGACGTTCCCGCACGCCCGTGGGAGTTATCAGGAGGAGATTGATGGCCAAGGAACCCAACACCGTCGTGCCCGGTGTCGCCGGCAAGCTGCAGTGGCTGCGCGATTCGGTAAAGGCGCACCCCGAGGGTGCGGCCGACTCGACGTGGGCGTGGATCGGCGATCTGTCCGAGCGGGCCAAGAGCGACGCCACCGGTGCCGATTCCGACCTCAACGAACTGTTCCGGCTCGGCACGGCACCGACAGACCTGCACGGCGCGACCGAGGGCATGCTGGTGATGACCACCACCAATCCCAAGTTCGACGCCGTGGTTCGGGTGATCACCTCAATGTGGATGCCCTGGCAGGGCAAGCGGTTCGACAAGGACGCCGCCAAGGGTGATAACCGACTGACCAAGAGCACCGGCCTGGTGGGCAAACTGCTGTGGCCGCTGTACTCGATGAAGGACCATGTCGACGGCAAACTGGCCTTCGATTTCGAGACCTATGTCGAGGCCGGCAAGGAGGATCCCGACGTCGACGTCATGGTCATCGACTACGCCGACATCGAGAAGAACCCCAAGCTGGTGATCCGCAGCGTCCGCGACGAACTCGTGGAACTGGTCCCAGGCGTGTACCTGGGCAAGATTCTGTTCAGAACCGACTCGGGCTACACCAAGATCGGCTACTTCGCGCTGCGCCTTCCTCGCTGAGCGCACAGCACACCACCACCTACAAAAACCATCACTAGCTAACCGGGGTAAATATGAGCGACACACAGTGGTACGAGTATCCGTCGTTGATCCTGCAGGTCAAGGCGCTGGCCGGCCTGCGCGATGAACTGCGTTCGGAGAATCTCTTCGAAGGCGAGGGCATCCGCCCGGACACCGATCTCGGTGAGCCCAGCGAGCAGGCCGAGCGCGCCAGAACCGCGGACGGCACGTTCAACGACCTGTCCGACCCGTGGATGGGCGCGGCAGGCACCGGATTCGGCCGCAACGTACCGCTGAACATGACGATCACCCACACCAAGAAACTGCTCGACCCGGACCCGCGGCTGATCAGCCGCAAGCTGATGGCCCGCGACTCGTTCAAGCCGGCCGGCATCATCAACACGATCGCGGCGGCGTGGATCCAGTTCGAGAACCACAACTGGTTCTTCCACGGCAACGGCGATCCGGACAAGGTCATCGACATCCCATTGGGCGCCGGCGACACCTTCCCCCAGAACCCGATGCAGATCCGCCGGACGATCCCGATGAACGGCAAGGAGATCGTCGACGGCCAGCCCGCCCCGGTCTTCCCCAACTCCGAGACCCATTGGTGGGACGGCTCGCAGATCTACGGCAGCGGTAACGAGAAGCAGGCCCAGGTCCGCACCTTCAAAGACGGCAAGATCAAGGTCGACGACAACGGGCGGCTCCCGGAGAGCACCACCAAAGGCATCGACCTGACCGGCTTCGAGGAGAACTACTGGTCCGGTGTCGGCATCCTGCACACCCTGTTCGCCCGCGAGCACAACGCGGTCTGCGACGCGCTGAAGAAGGCCTACCCCAGCCTCGACGACCAGCGGCTGTTCGAGCTCGGTGTGCTCACCGTATCCGCGCTGATCGCCAAGATCCACACCGTGGAGTGGACGACCTGCGTGCTGCGCCACCCGGCCCTGCAGATCGGCATGAACGCCAACTGGTACGGGGCCCTGGGCGAGACCTTCAAGGACAAGATCGGTCGTGTCGGTGACAGCGAAGTGCTTTCCGGCATCGTCGGCTCCCCGGTCGACCACAACGCCGCGCCGTTCTCGCTCACCGAGGAGTTCGTCACCGTCTACCGGTTACATCCGCTGATCCCGGACGACTGGAACTTCTTCTCGCTGGAATCCGGCGAACACCTGCGCAACGCGACCTTCACCGACATCCAGGGCAAGTACACCCGCGACTTCATGCACAGCATGCAGATGGGTGATCTGTGGTACTCGATGGGCCAGGCCAGTGCCGGCGCGATCTGCCTGCACAACTACCCGAATGCGCTGCGCCAGTTGGAGCGGATCGACGGTCAGGTCACCGACCTGGCAACCCTCGACCTGGTCCGTGATCGCGAACGTGGCGTTCCGCGATACAACGATTTCCGCGAGGCGATGCACATGCCGCGCCGCAAGAGCATCGATGAGATCACGCCCAACAAGCAGTGGGCCAAGGAGATCAACGAGATCTACAACGGCGACGTCGACTTGGTGGACACCCAGATCGGTATGCAGGCCGAGCAGCCGCCGAAGGGTTTCGGATTCTCCGACACCGCCTTCCGGATCTTCATCCTGATGGCCTCGCGCCGGCTGAAGTCCGACCGGTTCTTCACCAACGGTTTCAACGCGGATGTCTACACCCAGGTCGGCTTCGACTGGGTGAACAACACCAGCATGAAGGATGTCGTGCTGCGGCATTACCCGGAGCTCGAGCCGGCAATGGAGGGCGTCGACCGGTTCTTCGCACCGTGGCCCAAGCTGGGTGCGCCGACGCCGGACAAGCCGAACCGGATCGTCCAGCTGGCCGATACCGTTCGCGCCTACATGCCTTGGGGCTGACTCGACAGTGACTGCAGACTTCCCGCACGCCTCGGTCATTGAGGGTGTCCGGTTCACCGCACGGATCGGCGTTCCGAACGTTCTTCAGGGTTTGTTCAACAAACGTGAGCTGCCGACCAAGGTGGCGTCCGCGGTGGGCACCGACCACCTGGGTTATCGGCTGGTCTCAGGCCTGGTGAAGAACTACGGGCCGGGTCCGTTCTACGTCCGGGTAGCCAAGGACGAGGCTCTGCTGGTGCATTCCCCCGAGGACTTGGAGTTCGTGCTGGGCGGCTCCCCGGATCCCTTCGCCTCCGACCCGGAACCGAAGAAGAACGGGATGTCCGCCTTCCAGCCGGATGCCTTGACCATCTCCCGGGGCGACCTCTGGGCACAGCGTCGGCAATTCGCCGACGCTGTGCTCGAGCCGGGCAAGCCGTTGCACAGCCTGGCGAAGAACTTCGTGAAAGTCGCCGCCGAGACCGCGGGCGATCTCGTCGGGCAGTCGGTCGACTACCACACCATCGACCATGCATTCCAGCGGATGACCCGGCGGATCGTCTTCGGCGACCACGCCGCCGACGACACCGCGATGACCGACATCCTCAGTGAATTGATGTCATTGGGCAACAAGATGCCCGGCGAACCCGGACCTCAGTACCCCGAACTCATCGCGCTGATCGAAGGCCACCTCGCCAAGGCCGAGACCGGGAGCCTGGCGGCCAAGATCGCCAAGACGCCCGCGCCCCCGGGCGGCGCAGCCGGCCAGGTGATCCACTGGCTGATGGCGATGGGAGACACCCTGTCGGCCAACGTACTGCGGGCGCTGGCGTTGTTGGCCACCCACGCCGAGCAGCGGACCGAGGTCCGCCGCGAGATCGCAGCGGCCGATATCAATACCCCAAAGGGGGTGGCGTCGCTGGACTACCTGGGCGGCTGCCTGCTTGAGGCGATGCGACTGTGGCCGACCACCGGACTGTTCGCCCGGGTGTCCACCCGCGACGTCGAATTCCCCAACGGCTCGGTACTTCCCGAGGGCACTCAGGTGCTGATCTACAACGTGTTCAATCACCGCAATCGGGACCGCATCCCCTACGCCGACCGGTTCTCGCCCGGCGAGTGGTTGACCGGGGATGCCGCCAATGACTGGTCGTTCAACTTCATGAGCCACGGGCCGCAGGGCTGCCCCGGCTACGGAATGTCGGTCTTCCTCGGCGAGGCCGTGATGGCCCACCTGCTCAGCGCGGGTGAGTTGTCGCTGCACGGGGCTCGGCTGTCACCGTCCCGGACGCTGCCCTATAGCCTGGACCTGTTCGGATTTCAGGTGCGGTCCACGCCCACGCAGTGACTAGCGCGAAAACCACTGATCCAGCGAAATCCTTGATGCGCGGGTGCGCGGGGGGCTATTGAAGGATATGACCACCACTAGCGAGCACCTGCAACGCGCCCTCGACGGCCGTTGGCGTGACACCAAGAACATGATTCGCGAGAAGCTGTCGCTGCAGATCTTCCGGCCACACTTCACCCCGACCAAGTCGGTCGCCCGGGCCCGGGTCAACGAGCAGCTGCGGATCATCGCCGCCGCCGGGGCCGCTGAGGACGCGTTCCAGAAGGACCACGGCGGGACCGGTGACGCCGGTGCGGCGGTCACCAAGATCGAGATGCTGGCGATGTCGGATCTGTCGCTGATGGTCAAGGCCGGCGTGCTGTGGGGGCTGTTCGGCGGGGCGGTCGAGAACCTGGGAACCGAACGCCACCACGAGGCCTACGTCCGGCCACTGATCACCCTGGACCTCCTGGGGTGCTTCGCAATGACCGAGACCGGGCACGGTAGCGATGTCCAATCGCTGGAGACGACCGCCACCTACGATCCGGACACCGAAGAGTTCGTCATCCACTCCCCCACACCGACCTCCCGTAAGGACTATCTCGGGGGTGCGGCGGAAAGCGCCACTGTGGCAGCCGTGTTCGCCCAACTGATCACCCGGGGCGAGAATCACGGCGTGCACTGCATCATGGTTCCGATCCGCGACGGCAGCGGCAACGACCTGCCCGGTGTCACCACCACGGATTGCGACTACAAGGGCGGGCTGCCCGGAGTCGACAACGGCCGGATCATGTTCGACCAGGTCCGGGTGCCCCGGGAAAACCTGCTGAACAAGTTCGCCGACGTCGCTCCCGACGGCACGTACACCTCGCCGATCGAGAATCCCAACCGGCGCTTCTTCACCATGCTGGGAACTCTGGTCCGGGGCCGGGTCACGGTCGGCGGAAGTGCAGCTCAGGCCGCCCGGGTGGCACTGGACATCGCCGTTCGGTACGCACTTCAGCGCCGGCAGTTCGAGGCACCCGGTGAGGACCGCGAAGTGCTGATCATGGACTACCTGATGCACCAGCGTCGGCTGCTGCCCTACGTCGCACAGTCCTACGCGTTGCAGTTCGCGCAGAACCAGTTGGTGGCCACCCTGCACGACCAGGAGACCGCCGCCGTCCGCGATATGGAGGCGCAGCGCGAACTCGAAGCGCAGGCGGCGGGGCTGAAGGTGGTCAGCACATGGCATGCCAGCGCGGCCATCCAGGAGGCTCGGGAAGCCTGCGGCGGAGCCGGCTACCTCGCCGAGAACCGGCTGGTCGAGCTGCGTGCGGACACCGACGTGTTCACCACGTTCGAGGGCGACAACCATGTCCTGCTGCAACTGGTGGCCAAGCACCTGCTCACCAGCTACAACGACGATATCAAGAGTATGAGCCCGTTCGAATGGGTCAAGTTCGCCGCCAACTTCGCCGGCGCCCGGGTGGCGAGAAGGACCGCGGGCCAGCAGATCATGCAGCGCATCCTCGACAACCGACAGGACAACAGCGAGGAGGGCAGCCTGTTCAACCGGGGCACCCAGGCCAAGATGTTCGAAGACCGAGAGGAATACCTGCTGTCCTCGCTGGCACGGCGACTTCAGCGCAGGGCCAAGACGATGTCGGGGTTCGACGCCTTCAACTCGGTACAGGACCACGTGATGCACCTCGCGCGGGCCCACGTCGATCGCACCGTCCTGGAGGCCTTCATCTCCGGTATCGAGGGCTGCGAGGACCCGCAGGCCCGGGAGATCCTGGATATGGTCTGCGACCTGTACGCGCTCACCGTGATCGAGGCCGACAAAGCCTTCTTCCTGGAACACCGGCTGTTGTCGACCGAACGGGCCAGAGCGGTCAACAACGGCATCAACGAACGCTGCCGCAACCTGCGACCGCACGCGCAGACCCTGGTCGACGCCTTCGGAATTCCGGAGCAACTGCGCGATGCCGAGATGCTGCATCCCGATCGCATCCCGGTGGCCGGGTCGTGAGCCTCGTCGAGGAGATCATCGACTGGCTGTACGCCGAGCAACTGGGGATCGACGAGCAGTGGTCATACCTGCTGCCGACCGGATTCACCTGGTGGGCCGACCAGTACGCGCAGACCGTCGAGATGGTCCGGGAGGAGAAGGGGCCCAACGGTGAAACGGGCTACCTGCTCTGCGTGCGGACCGAGTTGCTGCGCGAGGTGGATCTGACCACGGACGCGCTGACCGAGATCAATGCGCTGCCGATGCGCTGCGCCTCGATGGCCGGACCGGTCTATGACGCCGATGCCCGCCGGCTGGACCTGTGGTCGTTGATCCGGGTGACCGACGATAACGGCAGCTGGATGCGGTTTCTGCTCGCGGCCGCCGCAGTGATCCAGCTCGCCGAGGCGCGTGTGATGGCCCCCGTGCTGGCGGATTCCACCGGCGCATTGCCTGCCACCAGCGCGCACCAGGAGAGCGGCGCACGTACCGTCCCTGACCAGATGGCCTTCGCCGCAAGTGTTTTCGCCGAACTCGGCGAGGCACCCAGCGCGTGGACCGAATCCGAGTTCCGCGCCGTCGCAGACCGTGGATTGAAAGGGCTGCCCTCCCCCACCGTCATCGGGGCGAACGGAATGACCGTGGAGTTCCCGTTCGGCGATCGCACCTCGCTGTGCCGGATACTCACAGACCAGCCGCACCCGCTCTACGGCAACGGACTGCTGATACTGCAGAGCTTCCCGGTGGAGATCGGGCAGGCCGGACACGGGGAATCGACGGACCCCGATACCGAGGGTGTCAAACTTGCGCTGTCGCTCAATGCCGCCGACCTCACCCACCGGCTGACCGGGTACGGCTTCGGAAGCTACGCGTGGGCCGACGGCACGATCCACTTCACCGCATTCCTGCCCAATGCCCTGCATAAGCCGGGCCTGCTGCCCAACCTGTACTTCTCCTGCGCCGCCCGCGCGCAGGCGATGGCGGCGAGGTTCGCCGAGGAGCAGTGGGACGGCGACGCGTACTCCCTGGACCCCGCCGTCCTCGCCCGGAGGCGCCAACAGCGGCAGGCAGCCGCGCCCACCCTCGAACGTCCCATGCGGGGCTGCCCGATGGCGCGCGCCAACACAGGAGGTCACTGAACGTTGTCCAAACCCATTGAGCTACGCGGAGCTTCGGTGGCGATCACCGGGGCGGCCAGGGGGATCGGTTACGCGACCGCCCGGGCTTTCGTCGCCGAGGGCGCGACGGTCTTCATCGGCGACCTCGACGCCGACCTGGCCAGGACAGCGGCCAAGGAACTCGGCTGCTCCGGCACCGGGGTGGACGTGCGGTCCCGGGAGTCGCTGGCCGAATTCCTGGCCGGCATCGAGCCACCGTTGCAGATCCTGGTCAACAATGCCGGCATCATGCCCGCGGGGCGCTTCGCCGAGGAGTCCGACGCCGTCACCGATGCCATCGTCGACGTCAACCTCAACGG
>Ga0209986_10001726_pt1 | contig 20711 bp, 18 predicted proteins | sample BlataG_FD_183168 | JGI IMG/M metagenome (GOLD analysis project Ga0209986, IMG submission 183168) | Deep subsurface microbial communities from Black Sea to uncover new lineages of life (NeLLi) - Black_00105 metaG (SPAdes) (version 2) | ecosystem: Environmental > Aquatic > Marine > Oceanic >... | reverse complement strand
TACCTGGTCAAGCAGGGGTTGAAGCTAATTAATGCCGCCCCCCGCCTCGGAATCAGGGAGATTATATCCCAGACGGAACTAAGCATTGGCAGCCTTGATGCAGAGAGCATCTCATGGATTATCGCCCCGCGGCTAAATGCTGCCGGCAGATTGGCACATGCCATGAGCAGCTATAAATTGCTGCTGACCAACTCCCCTCAGGAGGCACGCGGGTTAGCTATATGGCTGGAACAGAAAAATGAGGAGCGGCAAAGGCTAACCACCAAGGTGTTAACCAAGGCTAGAGAGCAGATATTAGCTCAGGGAATTTCACCCTTGCTAGTTGCCAGCGATAGGGACTATCCGGTTGGAATTGCCGGACTGGTAGCCAGCAGGCTATCTGAGGAATTCTACCGCCCGGCTATTGTGGTCAGGACCGGAGAGCTAGTAAGCAGCGGGAGCTGTCGCAGTATCCCTGAGTTCAATATTATCCTCGCCCTGAACCAGTGTAGCCGCCTGCTATCCCAGTTTGGTGGTCACTCACAGGCAGCCGGTTTCACCCTGCCGACCAAGAACCTGGCTCGCCTCAAGCAGCATCTCTCCCAGCTAGCAACCGAACAGCTTGCCGGGGCTGACCTTCGCCCTCAACTGGATATTGATGCCGAGGTCACGCTGCCTGAACTCAGCGGGGATACCTTCAACACCATTCAGCAACTAGCCCCCTTTGGTCGGGGTAATCCAGCGCCTACCTTCCTCAGCCGCAGGGCGGAGGTGGTTAACTGCCACACTATGGGCAGTAATGGAGAACACCTGAGGCTCAAACTGAAGCAGGGTGGCACTATGTGGGATGGGGTGGGCTTCAGACTGGGCGACTATCTGGCTGAGGTATTCTCTCACCTTGACATCGTGTATAACCTGGAAATAGACCGCTGGGGTGGGAGGGAGAGGCTGAGGCTCAATATCCTGGACTTTGCGCCAGCACTTCAAGCCTAAAGGGCTTGACGCCGCCTCATTACTAGCAAGCCTCCGTCCAGAGCTAAAAGTAGAGCCACGGGGCGAGGATACTGAGCTTATTTACCGGATAGACCTGACCGCCTACTGCTCTTTTTTCTTAAGACAATTAGCAAAATAGATTACGCTTAATTTCCAGCATGGTCTTGACAGAAGGCGCACAGATGGTTATAATATTGACCACTGGCATTTCAGCTCGTGCCGGAAAGGATTAAGGTATCGATAGCGTGGTGGACATACCAATTTCGGCAGTGGTCACTTCTAGCCGTCAGATTGGATAGGGGGTAGGGCTTGAGTAACCAAAAGCAGGGTGAATGTTGTGCCACATGTCAAAAGTGTAGATGTGCCCAATGGCACTTATTATGACTCAGTGAAGGCAATCCTCCATTGAGGGCAAAGTTGAAGAGACAGACTGAGAAAACCCGGCATACATTTCTTGACAAGATGAATGCCATAGCCTATGGCGTAGAAGCCAGATATGAATTAATCACTGGTCACTCAAGAAAAGTAACCGAAGAAACAGTAGACATCGCCCGGGCGTTGCGTGTGCCTGAGGGTGATATTAAGAGATGGGTGTCTTCCCAATCGAGGCGCGATACGGAGAAAAGCAGGGTAATCAAATCCCTTCTTGAAAAACTGGAGGGGCGCCCTCTAGCCCCGCTGGAAATGAAGTCGGCCAAGAGTGAGATAAGAATGCAAGACTCAAGCCCGAGGCTAAGATGAACTAGAGCTTCTTTCAAAGGAGCTCTTGCTTGTTATTAAATGCCACAGCAATAACATAAGCATTTCTATCACCCCCGGTGTCAGAGAGACAAGTTGACAAGGCTAGGGTCATCCTCACCATTGGCAATTGATAAAAGGTCTGTTTCTTGACCAGCGCAAGGGCCAAGCGCAGTAGTCGTTTATGCTGCTCCTACAACCTCCTTACCACTTCTCTACCATTTTCTTAGAGGTGGCTTTGTCCACCAAGTATTTCAGGCGTTCTTGTCTTACCTTCTCACCTTCTCTATAGTCCTCTATCAGGTAATTGGTAACGGTTGCCTATAAAAAGGTAGCTTCCCTTAAATATTTGAAATCGAGAGCCTAAGAGGAATAAAATATCTGGCGTGATTCGGAGCATAGATAGGAATGTCGCCCCAATTCTAGCCAGTGTTAAGATAAGGAGGAGATGAGATAATGAAAGTCGCTGAAACAGGCAAGGGCACGGCAAAATATATTCTCGGTGAAGTAAGGAGATTTGACCAAAAGAACGAGATGTTCAAGAGAGCGAGGTGGCAGCCAGAACTCAGGGAGATGGGTCGTAAGGTTTACGGCTCTGTTTACCCCAAGGATAAGGATGGGCACACACTTAAAGACATGGCATTTAAGAACGCCGCCTGGCACATAGAGACCGGGTTCGCTCACGGCACCATAATCCACAATACCGGCATGTATGCCTGGGACATGAAGCTTGTCGGGGTAAGCCAGGTACCCCCAGGTTTGAAGCTGGAGGTAGATGACCCGGCAAAGATGTCACAGGACATAAAGAAGGTGGCTAAGTTTTTTGGTGCATCCCAGGTAGGAATCTGCGAGCTAGACCGACGGTGGGTATATTCTCATTCCTTCCACATGCTCACCCGCGAGCACAAGGAGCTGGAATTACCGGAGGGGTATAAGTATGCTATAGTGATGGTCTTTGAAATGGACTACGAACTAGCCAAAACATCCCCTACCTGGGTAGCCGAAGGCACCGAAGGCAAAGGCTATTCAATGATGGCAGTTACCGCTACCATGGTAGCCCAATTTATCCGTGGTCTAGGCTATAAGGCGATACCCAGCGGCAATGATACTGCGATTAGTATTCCTCTAGCCATTGATGCCGGATTGGGCGAACTGGGGAGAAATGGGCTACTAATCACCCCACAATATGGACCCCTGGTCAGGATAAGCAAGGTTTTAACCGATTTACCCCTGGTTCCGGATGAGCCGATTGAGTTCGGGGTAACTCAGTACTGTGAAAAGTGCAAGAAGTGCGCCAAATACTGCCCCAGTCAGGCTATTTTGTGGGGCGAAAGAACCACCGAGCCCAACAATATTTCCAATGCCAGCGGAGAGCTAAAGTGGCCAATAGATGCTGAAAGGTGTTTTGCTTTCTGGGCTCGTAATGAAGGCTCGTGCATGAACTGTATCAGGGTCTGCCCCTTTAATAAGCCAGCAGGCTGGCTGCACAATATAGTAAGGTGGCTGGTCAAGCATACCCCCTGGTTAGATTCGCTCCTGATTAAGATGGATGATCTCTTTGGCTATGGTAAGCAAGCTAGCGCAAAGATTTTTTGGAATAATATAGTAGCGTAGCACGGGGAAATATCTATAATCAGAAAAGGGCTAGGATTTAGTTTAAAAAGGCTCCCCAACTTAGGCAGGCTTAAGAATAACCAACTTTTGAACGCAACAAGGCTTGACTTTTTTGGGCACAGGTAGTATAAGTATTGTCAACTGTAAGACTATCCCCAAGATAAAGTAGATAGAGAAGTGTGAATCTAGAGGCTAAAAGCCAGAAAGGAGGAGATAGATGTAGATAAGGTAGCATTAAAATACTAAACAGAAAAAAGTCTTATTAGTAAGGAGGATTTAAGTGAAAAAGGAAAGATTATTGGTACTGTTGGGTAGTATTTGTCTGGTCTTAGTGCTGGCAGCGCTGCCATTTATGGGTGCCTGTGCTCCCAAGGAAGTGGCTCCTGAGAAGGTACAACTAGAGATGTACTCCAATCCTACAGGTGGCATTGCTTATACTATGTCATATGCTTTAAGTGACCTAATAAACAAAAACTCCGATATGCTGTCAGCTACATGCATAGAGACTGCTAGTACTACCGAGAACATAAAAACCTTGATAGCGTACCCTGAGAAGAAAGATTACTTCCTTGGATTTGGTGTTACCCATTCCCTATATCTGTCTTCTCTGGGCATAGCGCCTTTCACCGAAGTATGGGACGAATGGAAAATCGTAGGGTTGTGCGCTATTGTTGGTTCCCCCCTTCTAACCCTAGACCCAAATATCAAGACACCGCAGGACATGATTGGCAAGAGGATTGGATTAGACCCCGTTGGGTCTACAAATGAATATATACCAACGTACCTGATGATGTATGCCTGGGATATTTGGGACAAGGTAGATGCAGACTATGGCTTTACTGCTGACATAGCGGCTGATTCACTTATGGATGGAACTATTGACGTTACCTGGCAGGGAGCCGTCATGCTTGGACCGGGTGAGTATAAGGAGTGGATACCAATGCCTAGCTTTGAGAGGATTTTGGCGAAGAAACAGGCCTATTTTATCGAAATGACCGATGAAGATTTTGCTAAGGCGAGAGAAGGAAGTGGCCTTGGGTCCGTGTATCCCATCGGTTTCAGGGCTCAGACTGTCGGTGAGACAACTTCACCAGATTTCAAGGGCATGGCTAATCCCCTTCTGTTTTGGGTCCACGAAGATATGCCCGATGATACAGTCACCGAGATATGCCGCATATTCTATGAGTACGCTGAGGAATTTGAGGCTTACCACGCAGTTGGCAGAGGCTTGACTAAGGAGACCGTGGCTGACATACCAGTAGCCCGTGCCAAATTCCATCCGGCAGCGATAGCGTACTACGAGAGCATGGGGGTTGAAGTCATCGGAAGGTAGGGGTGGATTGAAGTAAACTAACTAAATGTGAGAGCACCCGCAGTTCTTTCAAACGGTTATCCCCCTATTTATAGGGGGATAACCGTGAAGAATAACGGGAAGGAGAAAGCATCTGAATCGCAGCTTATCCAAGTGGAAAGACTCCATAAAGCGGGTATCATCTTGGAAGATGCTTGATGTTGTCATACTGGTATCTGCACTGGCAATGGCAGTATACCATTTTGCTTATGCTCAACTTCTTCTCCAAGGCTGTGCGCTCCATGCTAATACCCATTTAGGATTTACTCTGGTAATCATATTTCTTACTGCCCTACGTGATACTCGCAAACGTTGGGTTCTGTGGCTGCTATTAGCCCTGGCGGCAATAGTTTGTATAGCTTATGTTCAGGTCTTCTACCTCGATTTAGCATTTCGCATATCAGATAATACCTACCTGGATATAGCTATTGGCATAACATTAATTATCGTATGTTTGATTGCTTGTGTCCGCGCTGTCGGTTTAATTCTACCGGCAATAGCTGGTCTTTTCATTGCCTATTGTTTCTTTGGTTATTTATTACCAGGTCTTCTCCGCAGTCAGCAAATGCCCTGGGAATTGATAGTTTCACGATTATCTCTCTCCTTTGGTATCGCCGGAATATATGGGTATCTGTTGTCCATATCTGCCACCTATGTATTTTTATTTATGATATTTGCTGGCTTAATAAGCGCAACTGGAGCTGTTGATTTCTTTGCCGGGATTGGAAACCTGATATCGCGCCGGTTCAGGGCGGGACCAGCCATGGCAGCAGTAGTTACCAGTGGGATGGTCGGGTCGGTTACTGGTCTACCTGGTCCCAATGTCATGATTACCGGCTCCTTTACTATACCAGCCATGAAGAGGGTTGGATACACAGCAGAGCAAGCTGGTGGTATTGAGTCAGCATCTTCAACCAGTGGGGTAATAATACCACCTGTAATGGGCGTGGCTGCATTTATTATGGTTGGTTTTACTGGCATCGCCTATAAGGACATATGCATTGCCGCTTTCGTACCAGCACTCTTCTATCTCGTCTCTGCTGGATGTTACACTATCTTCCAGGCAGGGAGAATGAAGATCACTACTACGACAGTAAAGGTAGATAAAAGAGAACTAATGCTCAGGGCACCTTTATTTTTCATACCCCTCCTAGTCATTATAGTCTTGCTTCTGATGGATTATTCACCTATGATTGCTAGTTTTTGGGCTTGTATAGCATTGATTGTTATGAGCCTAATCAGACCCAAGGCTAGGCCTTCTCTGTCTGGTTATCTGGAAGGTTTCCGCAACGGCGCTGAGATGGGGGCTAAGGTTGGCACAATTTGTGCCACATTGGGAATGGTGATAGTAACAATGACAATGACTGGGCTTGGAATCAGACTCCCCGGCATCGTAGCTACTGTTGCCGGTGATAATTTGCTCATCCTGCTAGTATTAACCTGGGCTGCTTGTATCCTGCTTGGTTGCGGCCTGCCTGGTTCGGCGGCATATCTTTTGGTGGCAATTACCTGTGCCCCGATACTAGTCAAGATAGGAATACCTTTGCTACAAGCGCATCTCTTCGTTCTTTTCGCAAGTACTTTTGCTAATATAACCCCGCCGGTGGCAATATCGGCTATGATTGCAGCCCAGTTAGCTGGCGGAACTTATATGAAAACGGCTGTTCAAGCGGCAATGGTAGGTATAGCTGGCTTTGTTTTACCTTTTTTGATAATCTTCAGCCCAAGCCTAGTGCTTGACTTCCCGGAACCACTACTTGCAGCGACATCACTAATTGCTTGTCCCCTAATCTTTTTAGGGCTTCAAGCGTCCTTCGTTGGTTACTTTACAAAGAGACTCAACTCAGTAGAGAGAACCATCATACTATTATCACCCATAGCGCTTATGTTACATATTTATACTGCCAATTTTGTATGGTTTGCCGTGGGCTTAGCCATTTTAGTAGTTTTTATACTCTGGCAGATAAGAATAACAGGAAGAGAAAAACAGAAACTTGGTATAGAAGGGGCTACTACTTAACTTTCAACGGGAGATGATAGTGAAAATCAAGGATATAAAGATTCAGGTCATTAGGCGAGATGCTCCAGCTTCTGAAGAGGTCGGTCCTAAATACGGGGGGATATCATTTCTGAACGAGCTATATGAAGTCCCTATAGTTACCATAATGACCGACGAGGGTATTGAGGGTAACTCTTTTGGAATCAATGGTTTGGCACTGGCTCAATATCTGGCTAAGTTAAAGCCACTTCTATTGGGTGAAGACCCGCTGTGTAGGGAGAAAATCTGGCAAAGACTATGGGAGCAGAGCAGGATACTATTCTTGCCTCAGACTGCGTTAGGGGTTATAGATGTAGCCCTTTGGGATATCGGTGGCAAGGCAGCCAATCTTCCTATTTATAAGCTCTTGGGAGCCTACCGCGATAAGGTTAAGGCTTATGCCTCTTCTACCCAGCGCCCTACCCCAGAGTCGTATGCACAAGAAGCTCTGGAGTTAAAAGCAAGGGGTTTTACTGCCTACAAGCTTCATATACCAGGTATTCCAAGTAAGGACTTAGAGATATGCCGAGCTGTGAGAGAGGCGGTAGGTGATGATATGCTGCTTATGCTTGACCCAGTAGCCCGTTATGACCGGGAGCAAGCCCTGAGGGTGGGCAGAGAATTAGAGAAGCTAAATTTCTACTGGTATGAGGAACCAATCTCGGACTTTGATATGGATGGGCTCATTCAGCTTTGCCATGTTCTTGACATACCAGTGGCCGGTCTGGAGGTCCGCCCTGGCAATTTATTGGCCGTTAAAGACTATCTGGTGAGGGGAGCTGTGGATATAGTCCGTAGTGATGCGCTGTTTAACGGAGGCATAACGCAACTTAGGAAGGTGGCTATCCTAGCCGAAGCCTTCGGTATGAAATGTGAAATTCATACCAACACTAATCCCCTGATGAATGCAGCTAACCTTCATGTCACTTGTTCCATAAAGAACTGTGAGTTCTACGAGTGGTGGGTACCGGAAAAGCTAATATGGGATTTTGGGGTAAAGGAGAGCCTTAAGGTAGACAATGAAGGGTATGTTCATGCGCCCAAGGGACCGGGGCTTGGTATGGAGGTGGATTGGGAATATGTTAATGCTCACACAATTGCAACCTTGTAATAATGTTTATGGAATTAAAATTAAAGGAGGAGTACCATGAAAATTGATGTTTTCACTCATATTTTGCCACCAAAATACCTTGAGGCCCGGGATAAGAAGGCACTAACCGGATGGGCTTCGGCGAAGGGTTCAAGGTATGTACGGGCAGTGCCCACTTTGCTTGACCTGGACATCAGGTTCAGAATCATGGATAAGTATGAAGACCTTCTGCAAGTGCTAACTATTGCTGCCCCGCCTGTGGAAACCATTACCAAACCTGAGGATGCGGTTGAACTGGCAAAGATAGCTAATGACGAGATGGCTGAGCTGGTTATGAAATACCCAGATAAGTTTGTGGCAGCAGTAGCCTGCCTGCCACTGAGTGATGTCGATGCCAGCTTAAAAGAGATTGACCGGGCAATAAACGACCTGAGGTTCAGGGGAGTAGAGATATACACCGACGTAAACGGCAAGCCAATAGATTCCCCGGAGTTTATGCCCATCTATGAAAAGATGGCTTACTATGACCTTCCAATCTTGATTCACCCCAGAAGGGAGGCAGTAATATCAGACTATGAGGGTGAGGAGGAGTCAAAATATCTGATATGGACTAGACTTGGTTGGCCTCATGCAACATCAATGGCTATGATTCGCCTGGTGTGTAGTGGCATACTTGAGAAATACCCTAACCTTAAGTTTATAACTCACCACGCTGGTGGAACCGTCCCTTATCTTATCACTAGAATCAATTGCCTAGATAACTTTAACGAAATGCGTATGGGTTATAGATATGAGCAGCATCTTACTAAGACGATACCCGATTACCTGCGTATGTTCTACAATGATACTGCTGTTTATGGAAATACCCCCACCCTGATGTGTGCCTACGCTTTCTGTGGTGCTGACCATATGCTATTTGCTACCGATATGCCTTTTGACAGTCAAACTGGCTATAGGCTGGTTCGGGAGACAATCCGCTCAATAGAAGAAATGGATATAACGGACGCTGAGAAGAGGAAAATATTCGAGGATAATGCCCGAAAGCTTTTGCGTCTGCCAATCTAGGCAAATATATAGAAGAGGCTAGTTGTGCAATGAAGATAAAACCTCACCTTAAATCTTTTATCAGAAAAAGTTATGTGGGCCACGAGCCTGTTATTGGGCAGGCCGAATTCTTGGACTGCTCCTTAGGAGTGAACAGCTTTGGAGTTTCAGAGAAGGTTCTGGAGACGGCCAAGGAGTATGATTGGTCACAGGTCTGGCGATGCCCTGAGCCCAGCTGTGAAGGCTTAAAGGGGAAGATCGTTGATTTCTGGTCAGGTTATGCCGATTTGGAAATGAGCCGAATCCAGATTGGGTATGGGGCAATGGGGGTTCTGGAGAGAGTGAATAGAATATTCTTGGAGACTGGCTCCCAGGTCTTAGGTTATTCTCCTCAGTTCACAGGGTATGTGGCTGATATTGGGGTATGTGGAGCTAAATATGACGTAGTTATCCTAAGACCTGAGGAGAACTTTGAATTCCATGTAGAAAGACTGATAGAGAAAATAGACCCGAAATATTGCTTGATATATATTGATAACCCTAATAATCCTACCGGCCAGATGATTAGTTTAAGCGCTATAGAGGCAGTGGTCAGAGAGGCCAGGGAGAAGGATGTGGCGGTAATAGTGGATGAAGCCTATGGAGATTATATGGAGCAAAGACAGTCTGCAGTCAATTTAATCAGGGAGTATAAGAATTTAATAGTGGCTCGCACCTTTGACAAGGGCTTTGGGCTTTGTAGTTTAAGAATAGGCTATGGGATATTACCCACGGAACTGAGCGACCACTTTAATAAGGTTACTCCCCCCTTCCGGGCTACTGCAATCAGCTCTTACCTAGCCACGGTAGCTCTCTCCGACCAGGATTTTGTCTCTAGTTGCCGACAGCGGGTCAAAGTGGAGAAGGAAAAACTGATAAAAGGATTGAGAGAGAGGGATTATCTCATTAGCGAGACCTATGAATATTGCCCTATTTTCCTTGCCGGTCACAAAAATAAAGATATTGACTTTAGGCAAGAGCTGATAACTAAAGGAATACTGACTGTGCCAGGAACCGACTTCAACGATTTAGACAAGACCTATGTTAGGATAAATTGCCCACCCCGCGCTGAGGAGTTCTTACGGCGCTTGGAATGATTGAGGTGGGGGTGAACTGCGGTTAAAGCTGGTAATAGGGGTTATTCAATAGTAGGGGGTTACCATGGAAGAAGAATTGGTGAAGGCTGATGTTCTGTGTGTAGGTGGAGGTATAGCCGGCTTGATGGCTGCTATACGGGCAAGTGAGCTTGGGGCAAAGGTCATTATCGCTGAGAAGGGTAACGCTTTACACAGCGGACGTGGACGTGCTGGCAACGACCATTTCGAGACCTACATACCCGAAGTCCATGGCATAGATAGAGAGGCTTTTATTGAAGAGCTGTTGCGCACGGCAAAGGGTGAGGTTCTCCTTAGTCGGGATATCTTCCATGCCCAGTTCGCCAAGGCCTTTGACATAGTAAAGCTATGGGATAGCTGGGGTATTCCCATGAAGTATAAAGGTCAATGGGAATTTGCTGGGCACTCTTTCCCCGGGCGTGCCATGACCCACATAAAGTATGGTGGGCAGATGCAGAAAAAAGTCCTAATCAAGCAAGCCCTCGACAGAGGGGCAGAGATAATGAACAGGGTAATGGTCGTTGACCTACTCCGTGACGGTGATAGTATCATTGGCGCCATCGGGGCTCATACCAGAGAAGATAAGGTGATAGTATTTCAGGCTAAAGGTGTCATCCTGGGCACCGGCAAGTGTTCCAGGTTGTATCCAAGCCTAACCCCAGGCTGGATGTTCAACGACCCTAATGGAGGTATCCAGACCGGGGATGGGCGAGCTATGGCCTACCGGGCGGGGGCCGAGCTGCAGAACGTGGAATTGCCGGAGCGCCATATTGGTCCTAAGTACTTTACTAAGTTTGGACAGGCAACATGGGTAGGCGTCCTCAAAGACCCGCAGGGTAAGCCGGTAGGCACTTTCGCCTCTAAGCCTGACCGTAAACATGGTGATATGATAATGGAAGTAAATAAACTTGTGGCTGAACAATATACTAAGTCGGGCAAGGGACCTGTCTATATGGACTGCACAGAGATGACAGACGAGGATTACGAGTACATGATGCACTGGATGGTGCACGAAGGAAATGTGGCCCTCTTAAATCATATGAAGGATGAAGGCATAGATATCAGAAAGAATCCTATTGAATTCGCCACCTATCCCATGCGTCTTGGGGGACAAATAGTCGCTAATGCCAAAGCCGAAACCAGTCTGAAAGGGTTATATGCTGCTGGCGATGAGGCATTTGGTGATATATCTGCTGCAGCAACCTTTGGCTGGATTGGTGGAGAGAATGCTGCTAATTATGCCCAGGAAGTAGAAGCCACCGATGTGGAGAGAGCCAGGGCAAAGATTGAGGAAAGGAAAGAACTAATCGACCAGCTACGTGGTCGAGAGGGAGGACCCGACTGGGAGGAGACTAATATTGCCCTACAGCAAGTAATGTATGACTATGCCGGGTCGGTTCGAAACGAAGCTTTGCTGGAGCAGGGTCTTAGCAATCTACACCGGTTGAAAGAGAAGGCATATACCGTAATGGTTGCCAGAAACCCGCATGAGCTGGGGCGGTGCCTGGAGGTACTTAACTTGCTTGATATAGGAGAGCTTGTATTTCTTATGTCCTCTGACAGGAAAGAGACAAGGGGTTTGCACGTGCGCCCCGATTATCCATTTACTAATCCGCTACTGAATCAGTTCCATGTTGTCCAGAATATACATGGCAAGCCGGTTATCCAGTGGAGAGAGATAGGGCGCTAAAGGAGGGAGGCTATGCCGCCTATTATAGACCCAAATAAATGTAGCGCTTGTGGTATTTGCGTTGACATCTGCACCGAGGATGTATTCTATGGGTCAAAGGAAGGGGAGATTCCAGTTGTCACCTATCCCAGAGAGTGTGTCCATTTTAATTGCTGTGTTTATGAATGTCCCGTGCCTGGTGCAATCAGACTGAGGATTCCATTGCCGATGATGCTGGTTTATAAACCTAGATGAAGGAGTGAGTGTGGAATGAGTGTAGTAAGAAGCACCTGCGGCATTTGCCAGATTGGCTGTGGCATATTAGTCCATGTGGACAACGGACGGGTTATCAAGGTCGAGGGTGACCCCGAGAGTCCACTCAATGAGGGAGTGTTATGTCCCAAGGGGCTGGCATCGCTGGAGTATCTCTACCACCCTGACCGGTTAAAGCACCCGTTAAAGCGGGTAGGTGGGAGAGGGGAGGGTAAATGGCAGCGAATTTCATGGGATGAAGCCATAAATACAATAGCCAAGGAATTCACTAAGGCAAGGGATAACTATGGAGCTGAGTCTGTAGCCTTCATGCTTGGAGCGGCCAAAGCGGGGGAATATTACCCACTAAGGTTTGCCAGTGCCTTTGGTACGCCAAATGTTGCCCGGCAGGGGCATGTTTGTTTTGTGCCCAGAATGAATGCGTCCAGAATTACCTATGGATTCTATGCAGTTCCAGATTATGAATATCCGCCAGCCTGTATTGTAGTCTGGGGCAAGAATATGGCTGAAACACTTCACCATGCCTACAGTAGAGCCCTTAGAGCTATTGATAGAGGCTCCAAGCTCATGGTCATAGACCCTAGGAGAATTGACCTAGCGGCAAAAGCAGATTTGTGGGTGCAATTGAGACCAGGAGCAGACCTGGCACTAGCCCTAGGGATGATAAATGTAATAGTAAATGAAGAGCTATTTGATAAGGCTTTTGTTAAACAGTGGACAGTAGGCTTTGACGAGCTTAAAATTCATGTACAAGATTACACCCCAGAAAGGGTCACCGATATCACCTGGGTGCCAGCCGAAATGATTAAGCAGGCAGCCAGGTTTTACGGAGCCAATAAACCAGCTTGCATTCAGTGGGGGAATGCCATTGACCATGGTGTGAATAGCTTTCAAACAGCCCGTGCTATTTCAATCCTGAGAGCGATAACGGGCAACCTTGGCATACCCGGTGGAGAGTCACAATGGTCATTAGCACCGCTGCTAGACTGGGAACAATTAGGCCTACTGGATAAGATACCTGAAGATAAGTGGGAAAGGAGAGCTGGTGCAGAGTATAAATTGATAGCAACCGAAAAGCGGTTACTCCCCCAGAGCTTAATAAGGACCATTGTGGAAGAAGACCCTTATCCTATTCATGTCACCTTCGTTCAAGGAGCTAACCCACTTTTAAGCTTCAGTAATGCACAAGAGACATATAGAGCGCTTAAGAAGCTAGACTTTCTCGTAGTGTCCGACATGTTTATGACGCCTACAGCGGCTTTGGCTGATATAGTGCTGCCCGTAGCCTCCTATCTTGAGTTTGATAGCATCGTAGCACCACCGTATTCTCACGCGGTGATTCTTGTGCAGCAGAAAGTTACCAGGATAGGTGAGTGCTGGTCAGATTATGAAATATTATGTGAACTGGCGAATAAGCTAGGTCTCGGGGAATATTTCTGGGATACTGAGGAAGAGTGCCTAGATGCCATTTTGAAACCCGCTGGTTTAACATTCGAGGAATTCAGGAAAGTGGGGGTAATTTCTGGTAGCAAGCGATACCGAAGCTATGAGTCTCAAGGCTTTGCCACCCCCTCAGGCAAGGTTGAATTGTATTCCAGCCAACTTAAAGAGTGGGGGTTTGACCCCTTACCCTTATATCATGAGCCGCCCGAGACACCTTATAGTGACCCTGAGTTAGCCAAGGAGTATCCATTGATATTTACCTCCTGGAAATCAGAACCCTACCGCCACAGTGGAGGCAAGCAGATAGCTGCTTTACGAGGTAGCCACCCGGAGCCGATTGTTACCATTCACCCTGAAACAGCAGGCAAGTTGGGAATAAAAGAAGGTGATTGGGTATACATTGAGACTAAGCGAGGTAGAATTAAGCAGAAGGCTACCCTCTCAACTGGCATCGACCCACGGGTGGTGGGCACCGATTATGCCTGGTGGTTTCCAGAGAAAGAGGTATCCGACTTATATGGTTGGGCGGAATCAAATGTTAATATTCTGACAAATGATAAGCCACCATTTAACCGAGAGATGGGTTCCACTAATCTAAGAGGTATACTTTGCCGGGTCTATAAGACACCTGAAATTAGTGCCAGTTAAAGGAGGCAGAGTACCTAAATTACTCAAACAAGCGTATTGGAAAGAGGGCCTAAAGGACCTCGGGCGATTTATTTCACCTCCACTCTACCTACATCACAATTTATTTCAAGGTCTATCCGGTTATTGGCAATCTCGAAATTCTGAGACACATAATAATCACCCCTCTTCGGGAAGCGACTCTCATCTATATCAAGGTTGGACAAGTCTATATCTGCCCTAATTCTAGCTGCTACCCCCTCGGGAATAGTTACCTCTATGTTGGCAGCATCAGCATCTATATAGGCGTGGGTGGTGCCCGCTGATGTAGGCATCCTCACCGTGCAATTACCAGCATCCATGTCCAGCCGAAGCTGAGCTACCATAAGCTCACCGAAATCAAGGGCTATGTTGCTCACCGCTGACTCGATATTGAGCATTAAGGTTGCATTCCTAGTTAACCTGACCTCCCACCTAATGCCAACCTCTCCCCATAATTTCTTATCAATTCGCTCTGTAGTCAAAAAGAGCCTGCCTTCACTATTTTGGCGATGAAAATCTGCCCTTATGCCTCCAATGCCGTTCCTCACCTCTGAGCTTGCCTCAACAAAGCTTGGCGAGGTGGAGGGAAGGCTGACCACGGTAAGACTCCCCCCGGTGAAGTCTACCTCAATTTCAGCACGCTCTATATTCCCCAAGGGCTCTGAATAGCTTTCAGTGACTACTCCTGCTGGCGGAGATGGTCCATATTGCCAGATGGCTATACCAAGGCAAGCGCAGAGTATGGCTAGGATTAGCAGGCTAACCAGCCAGACATTGTAGCGGCGGAGCAGAATACCAAGCCCAATAATGATAATCAGTACCGGCCAGAAGCGCCACAGGCTCCCCCACAGACCCCAGGGAAGGACATCAAGAGTCTGGAGAAGAAAAACCACTCCTAAGAATAACAGGAGGATACCCCAGATAGGGACACCGACTGCTCTCCTCGGTCTTTGCTCAGACATAGTTACTTCCTTCTAGTGCTGAATATAATCAGCAAGCCAACGGCCACCAGGATAAGAGGCCAGAGATTGCCCCAGCTAAACCACCAGAAGAGGTCCAAGTTACCTAGCAAGAAAAGGAGTCCAAGGACAATAATGAGGATGCCCAGGGTGTTGCGACGACGGTGGCGAACCTTATCCACCGCCTCTGATTCAACTTCCTCCTCCACAAAGGTGGAACGGGCTTCACGCCCCAACTCACTGGCGGTTTCCTTCATCTCCTCCACATTTTCCTTCATCGTTTCTTTGGGTGTAGCAACCTTCGAACCTTCCAGAGGAACAACGATGGCCATAATGATATAGGCTAGGATGCCCAACCCGTTAGCAAATATCAATAACACTGCGAGCACCCTGACGATGGTGGGATCCATGTCAAAATACTTCGCCAGACCACCACACACCCCCCCGAGCATCCTATCGCTTCTACTTCGATAAAGTCTTTTCTCCATGACCCCCCTCCATAATGCGTTGGCAGGAATTATACTTCAAGCCCCAGGATAGGGCAAACCCTTATCTCTATCCTGGTAAACCTTTATTCTTCTCAGCTTCAATATCAGGAAGACCTCTTTGCCCACGGTTAAATCCATATCCTCAAATATATGATGAGGCACTTCAGCCAGCAGGTTATTTTCACCCACCTTGACCTCAAGTCTAACGGCATCCCCATATGACTTAATGCTGGTGATTGTTCCTTTAAATCGGTTCACCCCTGGTCCCGGTGGTTTAGTTTCAGAAATATATATATCCCTGGGAAATAGAGCGATGCGCCTAACCATATTTCCATCGTCAGGAAGAATTATATTTAGCCCACCGCAATCGACCTCCATAACTCCCTGCCCTAAGCTACGGCAGAGGTCACAGCGTAGGATGTTTGGTGCTCCAATAAAATCGGAGACCGCTTCATTTATAGGATAGAAAAATACCTCTTCCGGCCTACCCACCTGTTGCATATGACCGCTCTGGATGATAGCTATCCTATCAGCCATCTCCTCAGCCTCTGCCAGGTCATGAGTTACATATATGGTAGTAATACCTAGTTTCTTTTGAAGCTGCTTTAGCTCAATTCTCAGGTATTTGGCGGTTTGCATATCAAGGCTGCTCAGGGGTTCATCCAGAAGCAAAACCTTAGGCGAAAGGGCAAGGGCTCTGGCTAAGGCAACCCGCTGCTTCTCACCGCCACTCAGATGCTTGGGATAACGGGCGGCAAGGTGTTTTATCTTCATCAGTTGCAGTAGCTCTTCTACTCTGCCTTGTAGCTCATGTTGAGCTTGTTTCTGGGCTCTCAAGCCATAGGCTATATTTGAAGCCACATCAAGGTGGGGGAACAGGAACAAATCCTGGAACAGGTAGCCCACCCCTCTCTTACTGGATGGAAGCTCGTCTACCGGTTGGCTATCAAAGAGCACCGACCCATCATAATCGGTTAATCCGGCGATAATATTAAGCAGGGTGGTCTTCCCGGCACCATTCGGTCCCAATAACACCAATAATTCCTTGTTGAATATCTCCAGCTTGACATCCTGGCAGATATATTTACTTATATTTTTGAGTCTGATAGATGGCAAATTACCTCCACTTGGTGGTCAGTTTCGCTTCCAAATATTCAAAGAACTTTTCAAAGGAAAGGCACATCACGGCTAATACTATCAAACAGACTATGATGATGTCTATGCGGATTAAGCTCTCAGCCCTCATCATCAAGGCTCCAATGCCGGTAGGGATTGCCACCATCTCAGCCGCTATTATCACTCGCCAAGCCATCCCCGCTTCTAACCTGAGCCCGGTAAATATGTTAGGCAGGGCTAAGGGCACAACCACTGTGGTCAGAATCTTGACATCGGATGCCCCTAGCGTCCTTGCCACCCGGATATAATCCTTATCCACATTTCTGATGCCGGTGACCGTGTTATACAGGACGGGGAAGAAGGAGCAGATAAATATTATGGTAATGGGTAGCATCTCGTTTATCCCTATCCACAGCATCAACAGAGGTAGCCAACCTAAAGCTGGGATAGGATAAAGGAGGCTGACTATGGGATGTAACGCCTTATTTATGTTATCCATCCACCCCATTATCATGCCAACGGCTAGACCGGCTATAGAACCAGCACAGAAGCCGATTAGAACCCGAACCAGGCTGCTGAGAAAATTATCCCCCAGCACCCCGGTGGCGGTCAGATGATAAAACTCCACGACCACAGTGGAGAACGGGGGGAAGAGGAACTGCCCCGGGGTTAGATTCAGGCGGGCGACTACCTCCCAGATAGCCAGAAATATGGCTATGGGTAATATGCCCCACCCCGGTCTAATTTTCTTAAGCTTATCCACCTTCAAGGAATCTCAAATCCAGGATGTCCTCAGCATTGAAGCTACTTTTTATATAGCCTAGCTCTGCCAAATAATCTATGGTCTCCTGAACTACCCTGGGATCAATGCTCATGGTATACTCCAGCCTAGCCATAGACCGTAGCAATACTTCAGGGGTGATTTCCAGCCTGGCGGCGACCTCTGCTGCCTCAGTCGGGAAAATTTTCCCCCCAGCAGCTTGTAATTGCCGTGCCATAACCTCTGCCGCTTCATCAGGATGCTGGTTACCCCAATCCGTTGCCCTTTGGGATACCTTTACCAGCTTTCTCACTACCTCAGGATGGTTATTTATTAAGTCCTCCTTAACTACTAAAACACTGCCCTGCATCTCGGGCCAGACATCCTGACTCACCAGCAGCATCCTAAAGCCAAACTCTTCAGCCATGGTAGCCCACTGTTCGGGGAGAAAGGCAGCGTCTAGCTGCCCCATCTTGATAGCCAGAACCTGCTTTGGCGGATTCATCCGCTGAATATTGTTCAATATCTTATTTTCATCAAGGTGATACTTATCTATCGTCCGGTGAAGGATTACATCTACAGCACCGCCTTCTCTGACGCATCCAATACGAATATCAGGCTTTTCTAAATCCTTGACCGTTTTTATCCTATCGGGATTGACCACTAAGCCATAGCCGTATTTATGCGTTCCGGCGACGATTCTTATTGGCACCCCGGCATTGGCATAGACATTTATAGCTGGCACCAGGCAGATATAGGCAACTTCAATGCCACCCTCAGTTCGCCCCAGCGCCGCCGCCAGAGCCATGCCAGTTACATAGCTCTCATAGGCAGTGAAGCTCAGCCCTTCCTCCTCAAACCAACCCTTATCCTGACTTATATAGGCACAGGCAGCATGGTCCATAAATTCAACCGCCATGCCAATAGGCAACTCTTCTTTCGGAGCGCATCCCCCAATAGGGATAAAACCCAACAACCCTGCCAGGAGCAAAAGGAGCAGCTTCTTCATCCCTTCGTCTTTCTAGGTCAAATTAAATCGGCTATATCGCGCTAGATATAGCGTCTCGCAAAAAAATTATTCAACCTGCTTCAGAAATTCCTCAAATTTAGCCCGCAACTCCTTATACTGACCGACAGCTCTTTGCCCCTCCTCGGTTAATCTGGCATGTCCTCCCCCAGCCCCACCAGCGGTTTTCTCAACCAAGGGTGCCGGTGCCAGGCGATTGGCTGCTTCTATCCAAAGCCAGGCATTACGGTAACCTAACTTCATCGACCGAGCTGCCGCTGCTATTGAGCCAAACTTATCAATTCGTTCCAGCAGCATCGCTCTTCCCCACCCCAAATACAACTCGCCGTCCTTCTCCACCCATACCCTGCCTCTTACTACATAACCTGGCTCCGGGTGGTGAGAGAAACGGGAGGGCTTTTTCGGTCTGAACCTTGGTATCTCGGTCTTGGTCACTCGTCCTTTGTCCAACGAGAGTAGTCGGGCTATATTATAAGCGATATAGCACTTCTGTCAAGTTTTACTTTGGATTGGTCATTCGGTTAGCGTTAACGAGCAAGCCGATATTTACCGGTATCCAAGAACCAGCGGTTATCCCGGTTAATGGTTCTATTCTCCGTTATCTCGAGCCTTCTCTTAAAGAAGGGTCCATCGACCACCAGAGTATGGTATTCGCCATTCTCCCCACAAAGGTCAATGTTTTTAGCTTTTAAATACTGCATAAAATTCCTGTCTGCCCGCCGTCCAATCCAGTCCTCGTCAATTAGCTCGGCTTTAGCACTGACTATAATTGCTTCAAAGCCGGCATCAATGAAGTCAGTGAGGAGCTTTTCCGGGTTTTTATTCCACAGCGGCTCGACCGCTTCAATTCCCAGGTCGCCACAAACTCTCTCCACCCAATCCTTATGCTCCTGGAGATAGATATCCCCAAAAACCATCCCCTTTATACCATTTGGGAGCAAACTTTGCACTGCTTCTTTGAACTCCTGCTCATAGCCATTCCAGGTGGTCTCTTTCTGTAACAGAGGGATGCCGATGGACTGGCTTTGTAGCTGAATTAGCCTGTCTTCCGTCCCGTGGAAGCTTACTCGTTTGAATTCTTGGGAGATAAAATTTACCAAGTGAGATATTTTATATCCCTCGCCGAGCGCCAGATAACAGGCAAAACAACCGTCTTTACCCCCGCTCCAGGACGAAATATAGCTCGTAAGGGCTTTTTCAGCCACTCTTGACCCACTCCACAGCGTTGAGGAAAATGCCAAAGCCGTCCCCACGCTCCCTCGGTGCCCCCCTGGTCCACCTGGGATGCTGAATCCAGTGAATAAAGCGCTCAGGGTGAGGCATTAAGGCGAAGATACGCCCCGAGGCATCACAAATGCCGGCGATATTATCTACTGAGCCATTGGGATTATAAGGATAGCCTGCTTGGACATCGCCTTTCTTATCGGCGTAACGCAGAACTACATTTAACTCACTCAGTGTTTCCGCTTCCGCTACCACCTTGCCCTCCCCATGTGCCACAGGGAGATACATAGTGCTTATTCCCCTGGTGAATAGACAAGGGCTTTTCTGATTGACTTGAAGATAGACCCAGCGACACTCAAAGCTATTGGAATCATTGCCCGCCAGGGTTAGCCTTTGCCGCTCCCCATCCGTCAAACGGGGCAAGATGCCGGCTTTTACCAACACCTGAAAACCATTGCAAATTCCCAAAATGAGCCCCCCTCGGTCAACAAACCTCTGGATATCCTCGCCAAGCTTGAGCCTTAGTTCATTTGCCAGGATTTTGCCCGCCGAAATATCATCGCCATAGGTGAAACCCCCGGGTATGACCAGTATTTGGTAATGGGAAAGGAGCTTCCCCCGACGGACGAGTTGGTTTACATGCGCCGAGTCTACCAGCGAGCCAGCCTGCTCAAAGGAGAAGGCAGTTTCAACATCACAGTTTGTCCCTGGTGCGCGCAATATCAATGTCCTTACCCTGACCATCCTCATGCCTCCTACCAGCGAAGTGGTTTCTGCCAGGCCTCTTTTAGTTCAGCCAGAGGAGTGGAAACCACCCTTTCTCCGTCGATGCCATAAACCTCAAACTTATCGCTTTTTGTCACCTGCCCGATGGCAGCAAATTCGACCCCACCCATTGCCTGCTCAAAGCGCTGGCTATCCTCTGGTGCCACCTCCACCAAGAAGCGGGTGTTGGATTCGGAAAAGAGTATGGTATCATTCCGAGCGATAGGTTCACCCAAAGGGACTTGTCCCAGATAAAGCGTTATCCCCAGTCCTCCAGCGAAGGACATCTCAGCGGCAGCCACCCCAATGCCACCCTCACT
>Ga0209986_10001723_pt1 | contig 20722 bp, 16 predicted proteins | sample BlataG_FD_183168 | JGI IMG/M metagenome (GOLD analysis project Ga0209986, IMG submission 183168) | Deep subsurface microbial communities from Black Sea to uncover new lineages of life (NeLLi) - Black_00105 metaG (SPAdes) (version 2) | ecosystem: Environmental > Aquatic > Marine > Oceanic >... | reverse complement strand
TGCCGGTTGAGCGACTACCCCGAGTACACCGCTTTTCTCGATGAGATCAACTGGGACTACCAGATCAATCATCCCTTAAGAACGCGGGATAATGTGAGCGCAGACCGCTGGCCTCTCACCTCAGTAAAAGGCCTTGCACTATACAAGGAGGCTATGAAGAAGGTTTACCCCAAGGGATGGGGAGCACAGCAGTACTTTATTTTTCCCGGTCCCTATGCTGTATGGGAAGCCATCCTGAAGGGAAAGCCCTATCCCATCAAGGCAGTATTTGATCAGGGAACCAATACCCTGTGCTCCACAGGCAACAGTAGGCACGCATATCAGGCCTTTAAGAGTGACAATCTTGAGCTGCATATCTCTATGGATCACTTCCTTACTCCTACGGGGGCACTGGCAGACTACGTTTTACCCGCAACAGACGCCCTGGAGAGAGTTCACCTGACTCATATGTGGGGTGTTTTGGGAAATCAATGGTGCGCGCGCGAGGCTGCCGTTGAACCTGAACATGAGCGAAAGGACGACTATCAACTGTGGTGTGACCTCGGCAAACGTCTGGGGCAGGCAGAATACTGGCCCGATACACTGGAGGGATGGCTTGACAGGATACTGGCCCCTGCCGGAATAAGCCTTCACGAATTCGCCAAAGGCCCGGGGTATGCCCCTTCTTCCAGATTTAAGAGATACGAGGAAACCGGATTCGGTACCTTCTCCGGTAAAGTGGAGCTAGTCCCCAGCATCCTAACGCGGCTGGGGTATGACCCCCTTGAGGGATACAGGGAGCCTCCATGGAGCCCTGTTGCCACTCCAGACTTGGCCAAAGAGTATCCACTAATCTTGATCAGTGGCTCCAGGGTCCGACCATATCATCATTCCTCTCTCAGACAGATTGCCAAGTTGCGGAAGAAGTATCCTGATCCGCTGTTGCAAATCAATCCGCAAACCGCTGCCGGGCTGGGTATCGCTGAAGGGGACACTGTTTACATTGAGACCCCCATGGGGAGAGTGAAGCAAAAAGCCAAGCTACTGGAAGGGATGCATCCCACCGTAGTACACGCCGACGGTTACTGGTGGTTTCCTGAAAAGCCAGAGGCGGAGCCGAGCCTGTTCGGCGTGTGGGAGTCAAACATCGACTCGATCGTTCCCGATGACCCCGAGGTTTGCGATTACGTAGGGAACAACTACTTCAGGGGGCTTCTGTGCCGGGTATATAAAGCGGAATAAAGCTCAGACCATAATTATATATATCGAGATTGCTGAAAAAGAGGTGTAGGATACTTCCTGCTGGGGGTCTGGGGGTGCCCCCCAGCTTTAAAAAATCCCCCAAGACTGGGGGATTAGGGGGTTGATTGAGACTATTTCAGCAGTCTCATATCACAGAGCATCATGTATGCAAGGGGAGTAGCAATATGACAACAACATGCAGAGCAGTGGTTTTCAAAGGCGACAGCACCTACGATATTCGTACCTTCGAGAAACCAACAGCACCTCCCGGCGGTGCAGTTATCAAGATTGAGGCAATAGGTATGTGCAGCAGCGATGCGGAACAGCTCAAGGGCCACAAGCACGTCCCCGGAGAGGTTTCACCGGTCGTGGCAGGCCATGAGATGGTCGGTCGTGTGGAGCAACTGGCCGATGATGCCGACTTCGCAGTGTCGGTTGGCGACCGGGTAGCGGTTGATCTGGTACTCCGAACTGGGTTTTATGATGGAAGGTTAGTGATATACGGCTATACGATGGGCCTGGATGTGGGAAACGGCCTGTGGGGTGGCTATGGTGAATACATGTGCGTTGTACCCGGCACCAACCTTATGAAGCTCACCGAATCACTACCGGCGGAACATCTGACGATCTTTGAGCCCCTTGCCAATGCAGTTAACTGGGTGGAGGGGGCGGGTGTGAAGGAGGGGGATACGGTGGTGGTGCAGGGGCCTGGTCATGTAGGGCTGATGTGCGTAGTTGCAGCAAGGATCGCCGGCGCCTCGACCGTCATCTCCACCGGAACCTCCGCCGATGAGATCCGACTGGAAACCGCACGTGGGGCAGGAGCCCATTACACAGTCAACGTTGACAAAGAGGACGTCGTGAGTCGGGTGAAGGAGATTACCAATGGCATTGGGGCCAATGTGGTCATGGATATTACCTCGATGTCCACACTAGCCGTGAAGCAGGCGTTTGAAATGGTTTCCTTCGGTGGGACAGTGCTCCTTGCTGGCCTCAAGAACGAGGCACCTGTAGAAATCATTACTGACAGGATCGTCTTAAATGCAATCACCGTTAAAAGCGGTACCGGTTCGACTGAACAGTCGATGCAAACTGCTGTCAAGCTCCTCAACGAGGGGCGAGTCCCCACCGATGTATTGCTAGGCGAGGTATTATCCCTTGACGATTTCGGTGAAGCCATGGCCCTCCTCAAGCGCGAGCATCCGCAGCGCGAAGCTATCCGGGTGACTCTGCGCTATTACTGAAACGGCCAGCCGTTTGGTCTATTGTGAGCCTGCCATCCTGATTGCTATTTCAATTTTAGTTTGTCGACTGGAGAATATAGTCTATGGCTCTCAATAGCGTTAATTCTGCCCACAGCATTGACAGGCAAAGCCCCTCGGAGTATGCTCACCACCAGATAATATTCGGTGAGGAGGCTTACGATGTCAAAAGATTATAGACCAAGGGACAGAACCTGCCAATTTAGGGAACGCTATCTGCGCCATAGCCCAATGGGTGATAGGTGGGCTAAACACCATGACAAGGTGCTTAGGTCGGTGATACTGCGGACGAAGGGTAGGTAAGTAAGGAGACCAATTAAATGATTCAAATAACTCCTGATAAATCATTGCGGTTATGGCATACAGCCCGCAGTTATTTATCTGAACGAACGAACATAGAGAAAGTAGATGAATTAGCCTCAGATAAAACCAATCCAAAGCTAACCATGATGCCTGATATCTATTTTCGCCTTTTAGATTCGCTGCGGAACAGGCAGGGAATGCCAAAATCCATAAGTAACATTAGCAACTTGAAAGAGGTTTTAAAAGGCTTTTCTCCACTAGAGGTGCGACAAACCTATGGTCTTGACTGGCAAAAGCTGTTCACTGTTATCCAAACAGAGGTCAGTCCAACCTCGCGTATGGACCTTAACTCTCCACAGAACTATTGGGTTGTGTTCACGAAAGGCGCGCTGGATTCCGCGGCATTTCTTAGCCAGTTCAAAGATGGTAAAGAATTTGTAGACTCGGTCGATCTGTTTGCCGAGAATGAAGCATTAGTAGCGGGAATGCCTATGTTAATGACCCTAGAGATAACTGGTCTTGGCTTTGCTCTGGCTTGTGACTTCTTGAAAGAAGCAGGCTGGTCTCAGTACGCAAAACCTGATACACATACAAAAAAGATACTAAAGGGTTGCGGATTCGCTGATGGTACAGATTATGCAACCTTCAAGTCAATTGTAACTATATCCAAGCATGTTGACCAAACACCTTACAAGGTCGACAAAGTACTATGGCTAATAGGTTCCGGTAAATTGTACACAATTAATGAAACATTTGACACAGATCGAGATGAATTCATACGTATATTCAACAGGCTTTCTACTGAAAACCGTAATGTCTAACAAGTAAATTCAGCCGACCGTAGGGGCTACCCGATAATGGGTGGCGCTCTCTTATATACTCCATGCTAAAGCTTCCAGCTTGCATCCAGCCAATTCCTCATTCTACTAAGAATGATTTCGTTGTTCGGCAGTTGACTATTTAAAAACAGATGGTTATAGTTTGGATACTAAATCACGTGGTTTAATTTATACTACAATCATAAGTATTTCTAACAACTAGAGGCCGCTAGCGAAAATGCAAAGGGAAGCACCTTGGGTATATTGTGAACCCTCCATCTTGACAAGATAATCACTGGCGTTCAAGAACTATGGTGCTATACAGCTATTATGCATGACAAATTACTTATTAGCTCGCCTAATAAATAAAAACCATGAACACTCACCTCTCATTGGAACAAGAACTCCCCCCAAAACCGACTTTCCCCGCCGAACTCTGGGATGAATGCCGTGAAAATAATGACTTCATGCCTATTCTATTTGAATGGTACAGATATACCGTTTTGTTATGTAACACATTAGCATCCGTATCACGACACTCGCCAGCAGTGAGACAAATGCCTGCTCTGCATTATGCAATTCTGACGGGGCTTCTCAACCGCTGCTCCAGACTAATGCTATCAAATATTCGATTGTCTATTATGAAGAAGTACGGCGAGACAACCAGGTTATTGGATCGGTGCATAGTTGAAAGCGCGATCATCGTTCAGTGGCTCTGTCATAAGGAAAGCGCCGACTATTTCAAACGGTATTTGGCGGATAGCCTCAAGAGTGATCTGAAGCTGAAATACCAGATTCAGCAAAACATCGCCGAACGGGAAGGTGATATATTCGTAATCGAGAATAGGATGTTGTCTTCCATACAAAACTGCATCGACTCCACGGGATTATCTGAGGAACAGATTCGCAAAACAAAAAAGCTGCCAGATCTGTGGAGCATGTGCAGCGAGCTTAATATATCAATGGAATTCTATATTGGCAATCAGCGAATGGGGTCTCATGAAGTCCATGGGACATGGACCTCGTTAAGAAACAACTACCTTAGGCAGGACGAACAAGGGGATTACTCTCTTCGCGATCATGATGTCCCTCCTCATGAAAACCAATTCATGGCTATTCCTCTAGTGGTTTTAGAGACATTGGAGCGGTTTTTTAAGTATATCGTTCCAAATCCCGCCGACAGGGAGCCTGTCGGGGTAATTCTTGCGGATGCCACATCAGAGCTGGTAAAGCTGACACATGAGATAGTCAGCCCCGATTTCGAGTTCGAATGAATGCGACACGTATATAACGAGGGTAGGGGCAATCTAACAACTCAATGCACCCGATCGCAAGTGGCGGCTTATAGAATTTCAAGCTATCCTCAAAGCTGACAGAGCGAGTATACCGCTGCACATTATCTTACCAGCACTACCTCACGTTTCAATTCTATAACTACATCTCGCACGCACACCCGTCCAGCTACTACTGCCTATACTCTTCTAATTAGACTCACTTGGACTGCGTAGTATTAAGAACGAATTCTGCGCTGAATAAACTAACTCATTCCGTTGATTAAACAAATCATTCTGAACAGTAATCACACCACAATCAGGTCGGCTATTAGACAGTCTTGCCTCTAAGATTTTAACCTTACAGGAAATTTCGTCACCCGCCTTCACAGGCGTATGCATCCGGACCTCATCCCATCCAAGCCCAGCCACAGCCGCCACAGATTCGTCTAGTTGATGCGAAAACCAGCATACTATTGCAAACAAATGTATTGAGCACGCGATAAGGCCACCAAATACCGAATTTGATGCAGCCTCATGGTCTATATGAAATGGTTGTGGGTCCCAACGTTGTCCTATTTCCATAATTTCATCTTCTGTTATTATGTACCGCCCTTTGGGTTCATATGATTGCCCTACTTTAAAGTCTTCAAGATAATACATCCATTTTCTCCTTATTCAACTCTCCTTCAATTATGAAATATTCATATCGATATAACGAGCTACTATATAGACTACATTATTTTACCAATAATCGTGGTTTAAAGGCTACCCGATAATGGGTGTCCCCTTTAATTATTCGAAAATCATTTCGACAAAGCCAACCCAAACGGAAATACTTTGGGTCTATTGTGAACATGCCATCCTGATTGAGCGCCTATCCCCGCTTGGTCTAAAACGCCTGCGCTTGGTTCTTTAATAGAACATCGTGCCTTCATACGTGTAACTGATTATTAAAAGAACACTCATCGTTGCGAGACACTTTGGGATAGATCAACCGCGGGGCGATTGGAGTATCGGCTACAACCCAGCGTAGAGCGGATGCTCCAGGCTATCCAATGTTGGATACATCTCAGTGCGGGTATATGGGAAATATCAAATCTGTCATTGCCAGCCCCGACTTGCCGGGGCGCGGCAATCTCATTGTTTTATCACCATCTCCCAGATTGCTTCGTCGCTAAGGCTCCTCGCAATGACAGGTAAAAAGCTGGAGGCACAACCGAGTATGAAAATGTTGCGTTTTCACATCGGCTTTATCTGTCAGTACAACAGAGTCAGCCTTAATCTGTGAGTCGAGATTCGAAGGGCCGCCTCGTGTGCGATAATCCAAACGAAGCAGCTTAGCTTCGCGTTCTACTCTTTATTCACTGATTAAGGGGTCATCATCCGGCTTGACCGGATGATCCAGGTAGGGTGCTGTGCCAATTTCTGGATTGCTCGATCAAGTCGGGCAATGACAGGTATGGTGGGAGTCGGGCAATATTCTCTTTCGGTACACGGATTAAGGAAGAGCCAAGAGACATTGACAACCAGCAAGCAGGCGTCCTAACATAGCCACAGTCGTCGATATGGGAAATGCTGGCTAATATCATGGTAGACCTTAATCAGGAGATGGATAATGGCAAATGATATCCTTGAGCAGTTGAAAAGTTCACTACTGGATTTGGATATGGATACCACAATTGAGAAGGTTAATTCGATAATTAATGGCGAGAACACGATCACCGTTCAGGAAGCCGTTGACGCCATCACTGAGGCGCTACAGGTTGTGGGGAAACGGTTCCAAGATGGGGACTGGTTCTTGACTGAGTTGGTGTACTCCGGCGAAATAGCTAAAGCGGCGATGAACTTGCTGTCGCCGCTGATGGCAGCAGGAACGTCTCAGCAATTGGGAACCATTGTGGTCGGTACTGTAGCTGGCGACCTGCATGATCTTGGCAAGGATATCTTCATTAACTTTGCCAGGAGCGCGGGCTTTGAGGTTATAGACCTTGGCACCGATGTGGCAAAAGAGAAGTTTGTCGGCGCAGTTAAAGAGCATAGCCCTCTGGCCCTGGGGATGTCCTGCCTGCTGACAGTTACGACAGGAGAGATAGGGAAGGTTATAGAGGAGCTGAAGGGTCAGGGTATCAGGGATAAGGTTAAAGTTATTATTGGTGGTGCATGCCTCACGGAACATTTCTCCAAGGAAGTGGGTGCAGATGCCTTTGCACCTGATGCAGTTACAGGCACCGATATCATAAAGAAGTGGAGCGCATCGTAATGGATTTCAAGGAGCGCATCCTGACCACCATGAACCACGAGGAGCCGGACCGCGTTCCGGTAATGGGCCTTATCATGGATCCAGCCACCGTGAATCAGATCAAGGGGAAAAAGCCCGTCGATTTTGTAGGAATGTTGAAAAAGCCGATATTGAAGAACATTATCAGGCGCTTGATGAACACGAACTGGTTTTGGGGCAAGATCTATAATGGTAATTTCTCAGGCTCACTTGAAGGTGCGCTCAAACTAGGTTTTGATGCAAATTGGGTGATTTACCAATTAATGAAACTCTATAAGGAGCCTGAATCTAAATTGGGGATGGCCTTTCATGATATATATGGTCGTGTTTGGGAGCTGGACGCTGATGATAACGGCAACTTGATGGTCAACTACAGTCGCGGGCTTCTCACCACTGAGGGACAGTGGCATGACTGGGTTGAGAAAAATGCCCCTCTGTTTAAAACGTCAGTGAAGAATGCCACCAGGTTTTACAGGGAGCTGACGGATCAACACGGTGACAGGATTTATCCCTTTTGTTATGCCGCACCGGGGATCTTTGAAAATAGCTGGCAGCCAATTGGGTTCGTCAAATTTACAAAATTCATCTATGAAAAGCCGGAGTTTGTGAAAAAGGTCATTGATTTTCAAACCGATCTATATATTAAGCATTTGGATGCTGCCCTGAAAGCTGGCCTTGAAGTGGTGGTAGGGGGCGATGATCTGGGGCATAAAACGGGACCACTAATGCGCCCCGAGCTTGTTGAGAAATTATATGGAGATAGCTATAGGCGAGTTGCCGATTACGTTCACCAGCGAAATAAGAAACTCATCTGGCACTCGTGTGGAAATATCTATCAACTGCTGGACAAGTTCATCGAGTGGGGATTTGATGGCATCATAACCATGGAACCCACAGCGGGTATGGATTTGGGAAAGGTGAGAGAACAGGTGGGGCACAAACTTGTCCTCATCGGCAACCTGGATGTTTCCTATCTAATGGTGAGGGGCACCCAACAGGAAATAGAAGACGCTGTCAAAAAGGCTATAAAGGCTGCCGCTAAAGGTGGAGGTTATATCTTGTCGACGTGCCATTCCCATCCATATGTTGATGCGACCAGACTATCATGGATGGTTGACGCTGCTATTAAATACGGCAAATATCCAGTATGAGCTTCGCTCCATTATCATTGTGTATCTTTAATCACCCTTGGCCCAAGATTTTAATCGAGTTAAGCTGTCGAGAATTCACCCTCTAGCGACTCCCTGACTGACCCAACTCCTCACATCGCACAAGGCTCACATGCCTATCACAGAAACTGCACAATCTTGGTGGCCGGCCCATGACACCTTGATCAGAAGTTAATGAGTCTAAGTTTTATATCTACAATGGAATGTCAACTTCCCAAGGCACTAGAGCATGTGAGCAGGCAATCAGGCTCAAGGATGCGGGCCAGATCACATCGACAGCGCATACCGACAGCGAGCCGACGGACGGAGGGGGCGAAAACGGAGGGGAGGGGAATGTGGTGATGAAAGCGAGCAGGAGCGAAGCCGCACGGGCGGCGGTGCGGGCCGACGAGAGCAACTTGCCCCATTTCCAGAGCCTGAATATAAACCAAACAGTTGGTTAATTTTGCTTGACAAGTACTTAATATTTTAGTAATGTTTAAACAAAGAAAGCTCAATCAAGAGGAATTCCCATTTCCCAATTGTTTTTAGGGACGCTCGGCTAGGAATTTACTGATACAGAGCGGCATTAGATTTATTCCTGGCCTTTGAGGAAACTAAATTACCGACAAACTTTCAAGGAGGATATCATGACTGAAAAAGAATTATTGGTACAGTGGGACAAAAAGCATCTTATCCATCCGGTGACCCATCCCCGACACTTTGAACTGCATCATCCGCCCCGCATCATTGTGGAAGGCAAAGGCACGATGATAAAGGACATCGATGGTAGGGAAATAGTAGATGGATTCTCTGGGCTTTGGTGTGTTGCAGTGGGACACAGCCACCCTAAGATTATCGAGGCCGTTCACAACCAGATGAAGAAGCTCCCTTACTTCACCTCTTTCCACGGGATGTCGACTCCGCCATCTATCGAGCTAGCGGCCAAGCTTGTCTCCATGCTCGATCCATCCTACAACCTGACAAGGGCCTGGTTCACCTGTGGTGGCTCTGAAACCAATGAGACCAATTTCAAATTAGCCCGGATCTACTGGCAGATTCAGGGCAAGTCTGGAAAAAACAAGGTAATATCGCGCCGTTTTGGTTATCATGGTATGGGGCTTGCCACAACTGCAGCAACGGGGATTTTCCCTTTTCACTGGAACATCGATCCCCTGCCGGAGGGTTTTATAAATGTGGCAGCCCCCTATTGCTACCAGTGTGAATTTGACGAAACTTACCCGGGCTGCAATTTTGAATGCATCGAAGATATTGAAGAGACCATTGAAGATGAGGGCGCAGATACAATTGCGGCCTTTATTGCCGAACCGGTTATCGGTTCCGGTGGCGTTATTCCGCCCCCTCCCGAATATTTTCCAAGACTGCGGGAGATCTGCGACAAACACGACATACTTTTAATCCTTGACGAAGTTATCACCGCGTTCGGCCGAACTGGCAAGATGTTTGGGCACGAGCACTGGGGAGGGATCAGGCCGGATATGCTCAGCATGGCTAAAGGGATAAGCTCCGGCTACATACCGCTGGGTGCGGCTGTAATGCGGGGTGATATATACGACACAATTGGAGAATGTCTGGATGAGAGAATGCCGCTCATGCATGGCTTTACCTACATGAACCATCCAGTAGCATGTGCGGCAGGCCTTGCAAACATCAAGGTAATCGAGGAAGAAGGCCTGGTCCAAAGGGCAGAGGAAAACGGAAAGTATTTACTTGAAGGACTTGAAACCCTCAGGAAATATGATTCCGTGGGTGATGTAAGAGGCATGGGGCTGTTGACAACTATCGAACTGGTTGCGGATAAGGAGAAAAAGACCCCGATTAAGCCAGAGAATTCTGCTCCAGAACTTGTGGTTGATCTCTGCTGGGAAAAAGGTGTTTATGTCCGCTCTTCAACTATGGAAACCGTGGCTATTGCGCCGGCCCTGATTATTGATAGGCCCACTATAGATAAGATAGTGGATGCTATCGACAAGTCCGTTCCAGAGATGGAGAAGAGGCTTTTGAAAAAATAGGGTGATGAAACCATGATAATTGGAGTCCCCAGGGAAATTAAGACTCACGAGTATAGGGTGGGCATGGTACCGGGCGGTGTGAGGGCCCTTACCCAGGCGGGTCACACCGTATTGCTGGAAAAGGACGCCGGAATGGCAGCAGGGTATTCGAATGATGAGTATGTCCACTCTGGAGCCAAGCTAATCTCTTCCCCTGCAGATCTATGGAAAGAAGCTGAATTGGTTGTCAAAGTCAAGGAACCGCAGCCTGCTGAATACGATCTGATGCAAAAGAACCAGATCCTATTCTGTTATCTCCACCTGGCCCCTGTACCCGAACTTACTCGTACCCTAATGGATAGATGCGTTAATGCTGTTGCTCTGGAAACGATTCAATATAAGGACGGCCACCTGCCATGTCTGATGCCTATGAGTGAAATCGCAGGACGCATGGCTGTACACATCGGTATCATGTACCTGATGCACGACCGCGGCGGCCCTGGCATCCTCTTGGAAGGAGTGACCGGTGTACCGCCCAGCGAAGTACTTGTCCTGGGCGCCGGTACGGTGGGAGTCAATGCAGCGCGTGTGGCCGCCAACTTGGGTGCCCATGTACGAATCATGGATATAAACCTTAGTCGTCTGGCCTATATTGATGAGGCTTTTAACGGCAGAATATCTACGGTTATGAGCAACGATCATAACATTGAGAAATTCGTGCCTGAAGCACAGCTGCTTGTCGGTGCTGTGCTTGTGCCGGGCGGGAGGACACCAGTCCTTGTTTCCGGGGAACTTGTTAGCAAAATGCAGGAAGGCTCGGTTATTGTGGATTGTTCGGTTGACCAGGGAGGGTGCATTGAAACAACAAGACCGACCACACACGATGACCCTGTATATACCGTTTCAGGGGTGACACACTACTGTGTATCAAATATACCGGGAGCAGTACAGAGGACTTCCACCCAGGCCCTGACCAATGCCACTTTCCCTTTTGTGATTAAAATCGCAAATGAGGGATTGGAAAAGGCAGCCGCTAAGGACTCAGCCCTCAAGCTGGGCATAAATATATTCGTACCAAAGGATGGGGAAAAAGGCGTTATTACATGTAAGCCGGTGGCAGATACACTTGGTGAGTCCAATGTTCCAATTGATGAAGTCGCCTGTCTAAAAAATGATTAAAAAAGCTGGGGAAAAGTCGATAATCAGGTCGACAAATAAGCGCCGGAAAATACTTATTGCAGCGGAAAAAGAGTTCGCTGGCAATGGGTTTTCTGGAGCGCGAATGAAGATAATCGCAAAAACCGCGGGGCTGGATAAAGCGACTATTTATCATTACTTTAAAACCAAGGAAGAACTGTATGATACTGTCCTGAAGGATGCGATCAACTCTTTCATTGCGCTTACATCCAGGGGCTTTGACCACGACACGGACCCGGAGGACGAGCTAACCGAGTTCGTGAGCGTGCTTATTGACTTTTTGAATAAACACAGGTCGTTTGCCCTGATTCTGCGCCGGGAATTCTCAAGTCCCGATATGGCAAGGGGTAGCTTTCTTGAACAGGCGCTTACGCCTCTGATCCATCAAGTTCGCAAATACATAGAGGATAGTGTGCTAAAGGGTGAGATGCGCAGAGTTGATTCAGAACATGTCCTTTACTCGATCCATGAGGTACTGTTTGGCTATTTCACTATGAACAGGAATATCGCTTCCCTCTTTTTTGAAGAGAAGCCATACAGTAAGCAGATGTTGGAAAGACGTAAAGAACACATCACAATGGTGATAAGGAGGCTTCTGGTTCCGGAAGAGATGATGGACAGGATAAAGTAAAAGGGAGCTAAAAAATGAAGGTGCTGATTACAGGAGGAACTGGTCTTATCGGTTCGAGTGTTATCCGTGAGGCGCTGGCCGAAGGCTATGAAGTCAGAGCCTTGAAACGACCTGACTCAGACTTAAGAAACCTCAATGGACTTGATATAGAGTTTGTGGATGGAGACCTGCTCGATCGGGATTCTCTTGAGCATGCCCTCAAAGGGTGCCAAAAACTTTATCAGATCGCAGCTATATATCGGCACTGGCACCCTAAAGGGGGAGATTTTATCCGCCGGACCAATATCGAAGGTACCAGGAACATACTTGAGTGTGCATTGAAACATGACCTTGAAAAAGTCATATACACAAGTTCGATCTCTTCGGTGGGTTTCTATCCGGACCGGCTCTCTACTGAAGAGGATTTCCCCAAAGAAGAGGACTGCAGGCGCCAGCCATACAGGGAGAGCAAGTTTCGAAGTGAAAAGATCGCTTTTGAATATGCGGACAAAATGCCTATCACCATCGTCAATCCGGCATCTCCGATCGGTGTCAGGGACAATGTCCCGACCCCCACAGGACGGACTATACTCGATTTCTTAAATGGCAAGATGGTGGCATATGTTGATGTGGGTATGAACCTTATCGATGTGGAAGATTTGGCCCAAGGATATATTCAGTCAGATAAAAAGGGCAAAAATGGAGAGCGTTATATTCTGGGCAACTACAATACCTTCTTAAAGGACTTCTTTGAAAAAATTGCAGACCTGACCGGGCTGAAAGCGCCCAGCATAAAGGTCCCCAAACCCGTAGTTCGAGTGATGGCTGAGATCAGCGAGGTTATTGCCAATATTACCAAGATACCGCCGGTAGCCGCTGTCGAGCAGGCACTTCATACACACTACAACGAGTTTGTGGACTGTTCCAAAGCGGTAAACGAATTGGGCCTTCCCCAAAATGATATTCGGATCGCTATATACAAAGCCGTGAAATACTATCTGGAACTCGGATCGGTTTTGCCTAAACGGAAAAGAATAATACAGCTTCAGGAGCCTGTTTGAGTAAGGCCGAGGGGCCGAAATGGATCAAAATAAAGAGAGAAGTAAAAAGCACATGCTTTTGAATTCTTTCTAGAATTTCTTGCAGAAAGGAGGATCGATACATCCTCTTTGGTAACATATAAATTTGCTATAGAATAATCTCAGAAGGCATTTGGTACAACGATAAACAAGCGCGAATCACATGTGATATAAGTTTTGTTCGATTTTACCAAGACTTAGCGTTCTCAGTTTGATACGGAAATGGAGAGTATATAGGATAAAAACCATAAAACAGAAGGAGGGTATATCATGGCAGTAAACTCACCAAAGGAATTTATGGAAACAGTACTCCCCGAAAAACTCTCGGACCCTGAAGCATTAAAGGATTTTGATTTGACGCTTCAGTTCAATATCTCTGGAGACAACGGTGGTAATTGGGTACTTAAGATCAAAGACCAAAAAGCCACCATCGAGGAAGGAACAGTCGATAAGCCCACAGTCACACTAGAAATGAAAGATACCAACTACCTTAAACTGATAAACGGTGAGCTATCCGGGCAGAAGGCATTTATGACCGGCAAGCTCAAGTTCAAGGGCGATATGAACATCGGGGTGAAGCTCCAGGAGCTTGGAATTATTTAAGGAAACCCTGGCAAAGCAGAGTAGGGTGCAATCATACCGGGGATTCAGGGGTGCCCCTTGTATCTCATCATTCCCCCAAGATTGGGGAACAGGGGGTTGATCAGGACTACCTTAATATGGAAATAGCTAAATGGCTGATGAATGCTTAAATCTGTCGGCGGAGATGGAAGAATTCATTGTCGAAGTATGTGATAAGATCGGCCCAAGGCCACCGTGCAGTGAGGCGGAAAAGAAGGGGGCGGAGTATTACAAAGAAAAGATAAATAACTATTGTGATGAAATTGATATCGAGCCATTTTTAATACGTCTTGGCGCCTATAAGGCTGGATTCCGTCTACCGATGATTTTTTTTATCGCTGCGCTGGGGCTACATATGGTTTCACCGATGGTGAGCCTCCTCTGTATGATAATCTCCCTTTACATCCTGTTTGGGAAAATGATCCTGGCAAGACCCGTGATCGACTTCATGTTTCCTCAGAAATCATCCCAGAACGTGATAGCAAAAATAAAGCCCCTCAGCAATAATGCAAAACAACTGGTTATTTTCGGGAGCCATATTGATTCCAATTGGGAGTATCCACTGTTTCGCATGTTTGGAAACAGATTCACGATATTTCTAAGTATCAATGTGTTGGTGACGACAGTATTTTCACTTTTTTTGGTTGTAGAAAATATTTTAATTGTAGTTCATAATGCGGAGGTTTTGTCCGGTATCAGCCAAGCAGCCATCTGGATATTCGGCCTTATCGGGCTTCCATTTGCGCTCTTACAGATATTTTTCTTGATCTCCAATCGCCCTGTTATGGGGGCAAATGACAATCTATCAGGAATGGCGGTATGTTACGAACTCGCGAAGACATTCAGCTCACCTGAGAGCAGGCCTGAATCTGTGGAGATATGGATCGCAGCCTTTGGCTGTGAGGAGACCTGCTCTATGGGCAGCAAGGCATTCATAGAGAAACACTGGGAGGATATTCAAAACGCAAAGGTTATTAACTTTGATACGTTAGGATTTGATTCCGATCTCCATGTTCATAGTGCTGAAATTTCTAATATAATAAAAATGACACCTGAAATGGTAGAGCTAGTGCTCCAATCAGCAAGAGAAATCGAAGTTCCCATAATACCGAAATCGGTTCCGTTTTATACGGATTCAATGAGTTTCATCCGGAAAAGAATTACCGCTACAGCGCTTTCAAGCTGGCCTACTTCGCCGAAACATTTCTATTATCATACACGCTATGATATCCCGGAAAATCTTGCATTTGTAAATTTAGTAAATTCGTATAAAGTCTGTGTAAACCTGGTAAAAAAGCTAGATCATATGAATGACTGTACTGCAAAAAGCCTTTTTTAACCCCCTAATCCCCCAATCTTGGGGGATTTTTTATAGCTGTGGGGACACCCCACAGGGCTCCAGCCCCGATTACATCGTATACATCTTTTTCAGCGGTCTCTATTATATAAAGAAAGCCGCGTAGTATAGGTAGTTCCCCCTAATAAAGTACGGACTAGCAGCAATTGGTCGAAGCTAATTGTCCTGGCCTAAGTTATCGCACAACTCACAGATTTAAATTTATGGATACGTAGGAGAGCTACATAGGTTCTAGGCATGACCTGAAGTGACATCCTGATCAGAAGTTACGGAGTCGGTGTTTCATGCCTGCATATGGGTGGCAATAGCGAATTCGACACCATAGATAACTAGTAGACTATGAGTTCGCATATATTGTATATTGCTATTATGTGAAAAGGGCCGTCCCTACTAATTCAGATGCTATTTCCCAAAAGGAGGAAGAGATGGAGAAGTCAATAATCATCATTGGGGCTGGAATCGCAGGTATGTCTGCTGGGTGCTATGGACAGATGAATGGCTACCGCTCGCGCATATTCGAGATGCGTGATAAACCAGGCGGATTGTGTACTGCCTGGGAGCGCAAGGGCTACACTATAGATGGCTGCCTGCATTGGCTAGTCGGGTCAGCGCCCGGTACTGGGCTATACCGTCTCTGGGAAGAACTGGGAGCTCTACAGGGCCAGCAGGTGATAGACATGGACCAGTTCTACCGTATCGAAGATGCTGAGGGTAAAGTTTTTAACCTGTACTGCAATATCGATCGTTTAGAGCAACATATGAAAGAGCTTGCACCTCAAGATGCAAAGTTTATAGACGAATGCACTAAAGCTATGCGCCGCTTTATTCGCTTAGACATGCCTGTTGATAAACCACCTGAGCTCTATGGCCCCATTAACGGTATGAAGCTGATGCTCAAGATGCTCCCCTTCTTCCGCGATTTCAAGAAATGGAGCCGTATTACTATGAAGGACTTCGGCATGCGCTTCAATAATCCTCTACTGCGCGATGCCTGACAGTTAATATGGTTCCCTGAATTCTCTTCTATATTCATGCTGATGACCATATCGCTTCTTCACCAGAAGAGAGCTGGTTATGTTGTGGGTGGTTCGATGAAGATATCACGCGCTGTAGAAAAAAGATATCTCGACCTTGGCGGTGAGATCAACTATAAGTCGCGAGTAGACAAAATAATGGTAGAGAACAATCGCTCCGTCGGAGTTAGCTTAGCTGACGGAAGCGAACACCGTGCTGATTATATAATATCAGCGGCAGATGGGCACGCTACTATCTATGACATGCTAGAGGGTAAATACATAGACGGTAAAATCAATGAATATTATGATAAATTCCCTATCTTCCCACCGTTGATCTATATTGGATTGGGCGTCAACCGCTCATTTGATGATGTGCCACAGCTAATATCGGGGTTGGTCTTTAAGCTTGACAAGCCAGTGACCGTCGCCGGCGAAGAGAGGGAATGGCTGAGTGTGCGTATCCACAACTTCGATCCTGCCCTCGCTCCTGCTGGAAAGACCTTACTCACCGTTATGATTGAATCTAACTACGATTACTGGAAATCACTTCGAGAGGATATAAGGCGATACAAGGAGGAGAAGGAGCACATAGCGGATGACATAATTAGCCTGCTGGACAAGCGTTTCCCGGGCCTATCGGCTCAAGTCGAAATGAGAGACGTAGCGACGCCGGTTACTTTCCAGCGCTACACCGGCAACTGGCAGGGCAGCTTCGAAGGCTGGCTAATGACACCTGAAACTGTAACACTAAACATGAGCAAGGCCTTACCCGGACTCGATTCGTTCTATATGGCAGGGCAATGGGTTCAGCCAGGTGGCGGTTTGCCCAGCGGTGCCATGACTGGGCGATATGTCATTCAGCATATCTGTAAAAGAGATAAAAAGCAGTTTCTAGCCACTGTACCATAACACCAATCCAGAATTTAATAGGATACAGAAGCCCCTATTTGATATAATTTTAGCTCATGTCCGAATGCTAGGCTGGTCTCTCATGTTACGGAAAGCCTTTTAGTGGCCTACCTCCCATAAATCGGTACAAATAAAATACTAGACTTGGGATATGCTAAGTAATGAGATTTGACTTTCATTACAAAATGACGGCTCCCTTGGAAATCCGAGTCCTTGATACGACACCTTGATCAAAAGTAATGGAGTCATATTTTTATATTTACGACCGACTAATCGCGATTTAAACACCCTAAAATATAATAAGCACCGCCTTGAGTCGGGGCTTCTGCTAGAGAACCCCGTTGCGGGCTATTGCTCACCCTAGCCTTTGGTGCTCAAATGCCGCATACTAAAGCCAATATATCAGTGCCAAGTTGTGAAGTACTACAGGTTTCAAGCACCAGGCAGTTTGCAAGAATGAATAAATCAGACAGAAAGCAGCCTTCGGTCAAACGATGGGTGTTCTCGGGGACCTGTATCGTGCCCAGCTATCCTATATATAGTTTAATTTCGACGGATCCACCTTCGGGTATCATCTTTTCGAATCGTAATCTACTGAGAAGAGCACGGACTCCATTTAAGGGATTTATAACTTTGGAATAATCGAAAAACAGTACTTGCGACATAAATTCACTCGACTTAATTTACAAAAATATAATGACGGCGAGATAGCTGCCATGATATTATGGCAACATTAGTAGTGGCTTGTCTTCTTAGCCAATGGCTAGGGTGACTTTGACCTCTATACATTAATTATTAGCATTGGTCTATACCGGAGGCTAAACGGGAGGGATAAGCACATAGTCAGCAAAAAAATAGGTCCAATCGATGAGGAACTAAAGGCATATCATCCAGTGCCCTTCTGGTTTCTGAATACCGACCTGGATCCACAGGAGATTGAGTCGGTTATGCTGGAACTACGGAGCAAGGGCATCAACGGGATGTTCATGCATCCGCGCACTGGTATGGGTGTTGAGTATCTCTCGGAGGAGTACTGGGAGCGAGTCGGAAACATCGTTGAAAAGGCCCGCGAGCTAGGCATGCAGGTCTGGCTCTATGACGAGTACAACTGGCCTAGTGGCGCTGCAGGAGGCCGGCTCCTGCGCGACCATCCCGAGCACCGGCAGACCTATCTGGATCATGCTATGCGCACCGCAAAGCCCGGCAAGGCGGTAGAAATCCCCGTCGAGGGCAAGCTGCTCTCCGCAGTGGCAGTCCACAGCGAGACGGGTGAGATAGTGTTGCTAGAAGATAGGGTGAAGGACAATGTGCTTTCCTGGTCGCCCATTACCGGCTCTTGGGAGGTCCTCGTGTTTACCCAGAAGCTTAATTCCCATGTTTTCTTTAACACGACGGGCGCACCCTTTACCCAAGGCGACGCCGGCTACCTTGACCTGCTCAGCCCCGAGGCGGTGGCCAAATTTATTGAATTGACTCATGAGGAGTATGCCAGGCGATTCAAGGATGACTTCGGGACGACGATCCCGGGCATCTTTACTGATGAGCCTGCCAACTATGTAGGGTTACCGTGGACGCATAACTTCTTGGATCTTTTCCAGCAGGAAAAGGGCTATGATCTGCGCCCTCGCCTGTACCAACTCGTGCTCAAGGTGGGCGAGTACGTCGTCACCCGTCACGACTACCACGAGGTTGCCGTCAGGCTGTACGAAACGGCTTTCTTTAAGCAGATTCACGACTGGTGCGACCAGCATGGTTTGATCTTTACCGGCCACCTGTTCAATGAGGAAGACCTCTCCTCTCTGCCGGCCACTCAGGGTGGCTTTTTCCCGCTCTTGCGCCACATGCATATGCCCGGCACGGACTACCTCTCCGATAGAACTGGCTACGAGTCGATGTACCTGAACGACCAGTGGGGCTCCAGCGTGGGAGCAAAGGCTCTCGGCAGCACCGCGCATGCCACGGGTGCCCAACGTGCGCTCTGCGAGATTTTCGGCGGGTGCGGCTGGCAGACCAGCCTCGCCAAGCTGATCAACGTGACGAACTGGGCCACGGCGTGCGGAATCAACTTTATCAACCCCCATGCCAGCTTTATATCCATCAAAGGACTGTGCAAGCGCGACTTTCCCGCCTCTCACTTTGTGCAGGAGCCGTGGTGGAAATACTATGGTCTGTTCTCGAACTACATCGCGCAGCAGACCTGCATGTCGAGCAGGGGTGTGCACGTAGCGGATGTCCTCCTCCTTTATCCGCTACGCACGCTGTGGGTCGAGCACGCCCCTCGCCACATGTCAGAAAGGTACAGGTCGCTAAAAGACTCGTTCTACGCTATTGCCAATGCCCTGCTACGGATCCAGCGCGACTATGACTTCCTGTTTGAAGAGCTGGTGGTCGAGGACGCGGTGAAAATCGAGGGCAACAGGCTACGCATCAACAATGAAACGTTCCGCGTCTTGATGCTCCCGCCGACAACCATGGTGCCCATCTCCTTGGCACGATTGGTACGCCGCTTCTATGAAAATGGGGGCTGCATTATAGCAATAGGCAAACTGCCAACTGCCACCGAGAGGGGATCTGACGATCAAGAACTGGCCGAAATCCAAGCCTCCGTTTTCGGGGATGCCTCTCTAACGTCGAGCCCCAACCTAAGCCATAAGGTGAACGAGGCGAGCAACGAAAGCGGCGGTCAGGCAATTTTTATTCCTGCGGAGGGTCTCCTGACAATGGAGAAAGCGGAGAGCCTGCTGCGGAGCGCGCTGGACGCACTTCTCCCCAGAGACATATCCATTGACGCCCCTGAAACGAGGGCCTTCATTGCTCTCCACAGAAGGGACGGTGATACAGAACACTACTTCGTGGCAAACCTCTACGAAAAGCGCATGGAGGCCAAGGTTACCCTGAATGCCACCGGGACCGTGGTGATAACCGACCTCCTAAACGAGTTCCGGGGCCATGCGCCGATATACCGCGTTGAAGAGGGCAAGGTAACAGTGCCCTGGACGTTTGAGGGCGGTGAGGGCATATGGATCAGCATATCTAAGTCAGTTGAGCCGGAGCCTCATGTGGAGGAAAGCAACCTGATGCTCACACGTGCCCAGTTCGCAGATGGGTCACTGTCGGTTGAGGGCTACACCAGGGAGACGAGTCCATACGTGCAGGTGAATGGCCGACGCATCACACTGAAACCTGGTGAGGTGCTGGCTACGATTGTGCTAGGAGGATCCTGGGATGTATCGCTCTCTACTCCCAATACATACGTCATCGATCCTTGGTACGTGGAGCTGTTAGACGCTGAATGGAGCACGACAGCTACTTCCGATGTGGACTATGCGGACTATCTATCGAAACGCTCCCGGTTGATGCTCAAGCTGGCCGGGCGAGCGGTGAAGCTACGTGACGTATTGCGTGGAGGCAGGAAAAAACTGATGACCAGCCGCTTCATGCCTACCAGTGAGATGGGTGATCAGATGATGGAAGCCCCGGCAAAGATGGGTTTTAACTTGGAAGAGATGGGCCCCTACGAGATGATCGACGTCGTCGTGGCGGCTGCGAACGAGGCGGGACTGCTACCGCCGGCCTTCACGCCAGGAGCGCGCTACACCGCGGAGGCGAGCTTCGAC
>Ga0209986_10001722_pt1 | contig 20723 bp, 19 predicted proteins | sample BlataG_FD_183168 | JGI IMG/M metagenome (GOLD analysis project Ga0209986, IMG submission 183168) | Deep subsurface microbial communities from Black Sea to uncover new lineages of life (NeLLi) - Black_00105 metaG (SPAdes) (version 2) | ecosystem: Environmental > Aquatic > Marine > Oceanic >... | reverse complement strand
GGGGAGAGAGAGTCAACGGAGTGGCAAGAACCAGCTACAGTCTACAGTGGAGGGGGGGAGTTTCAAAAATGGGATTCAACCCAACGTGATCCACACTCTGAACGTTTTGTATGGTATAAAAAGTATTCCCCGACATTCAGTTGCAGACATACCAGCAGTCTTGGCCTTATTATACGCTAAAAAAACAGCATGAAGCTAGCAGTGATCTTCTTGCTTTTGTGCGCTCTTGCGAGAGCCAACCCGATAAGGATTAATATCAAGAAGCTCCCAGTCAATCCATACATCCGTGAGCAGCATTTCAAAAACCGCACAACCCTCCTTACCACTCAAAGAACCTCTGAAGGCGATGTGCCAATCACCAACTTCATGGACACACAATACTATGGCGAAATCGCTCTAGGCACACCACCCCAGCCCTTCCAAGTCATCTTCGACACCGGAAGTTCCAACCTCTGGATACCCAGCTCAGAGTGCAGTTACTTCTCCATCGCTTGTCGCCTCCACAATCGCTACTCCGCCCTCGACTCCACCACCCACAAGGAAGATGGAAGAGAATTCTCCATCCAATATGGCAGCGGTTCCCTCTCAGGCTACCTCTCCAAGGACACCCTTGACTTTGGAGGCCTACAAATTGAAGACCAACTCTTCGCTGAAGCTCTGTCAGAACCCAGCATTTCCTTCATTGCCGCCAAGTTCGACGGCATTCTGGGCATGGGCTTTCCTGAGATTGCAATTGACAAGGTCCTCCCCCCTTTCCAAAATGCCATAGAACAAGGCTTGCTCCCAGAACCAGTCTTCTCTTTCTGGCTCAATCGAAAACCAACCAAGCAGGGAGGAGAGGAAGACGTAGGTGGCGAGTTGATCCTTGGCGGTGTCGACCCTGACCATTATACAGGTGAGAGAACGTGGCTGCCTGTCACTCGTAGAGGGTTTTGGCAGTTTGGTATGGATGGTCTCTACTTAGGTAGTGTCAGCCCTACTAATACTAACAGTGGAGGTGAATCTTCTCTACAACAACAACTAGGGAAGATCATGGGATGCAAAAGTGGTTGCCAAGCCATTGCCGACACTGGCACCTCTCTCCTAGTCGGACCAATAGATGAAGTAGCAGCCATCAACAAGGCAATTGGAGCAGAGCCCGTATTGGTGGAAGAATGTCAACAAATGGTTCATCAATATGTTCCTCAGATCATTAGTTTGATTAATAAAATGCCTCCTATGGCTATCTGTGCTACTCTTGGGCTTTGTGGAGCTACTAGTGATAGTGGTAGTAGTAGTGAACAACAACAAAAACAAAAACAGGAGCAGCAGTATCCAGAGATGACCAAAGGTGGGGATAGAGCTACTGTGCATCTCCATGATGAAGTGGTAAGGCAAACTGCTCAGTACCGCCGTTTACTGAGCATCTTCCATAGAAAAGAGGAAGAGGAGAGGGAAGACCAGGAAGAAGAAGAAACCGCTGTCTTCTCTCCGTCATCTCCAATCCTAAAAGATGGCTGCCAAATGTGTGAATTCATTATTCAATATGCCAAGGCTTCCTTAGCCAACAATGAAACCGTAGCCCAAGTTATTCAGGGCCTAGATACAGCCTGTGAAACCCTGTCTATTGGCTCCGGAGGGCAGGCCATGGTGGACTGTGACAAAATCCCCGACATGCCAGATGTCACCTTTGTCATTGGAGGGCGTGATTTTGTCCTCACTCCAGAGCAATATGTGTTGAAGATCACTGCAATGGGGCAAGAGCAATGTATAAGTGGGTTTATGGGGATGGATATTCCAGAGCCATTGGGACCATTGTGGATTTTGGGAGATGTGTTTTTGGGGCCGTATCATACTGTGTTTGATTATGGGAAGGAAAGGGTTGGATTTGCTGATGCTGCTTAAGAGGACTAGGAGGAGGAGTGGTAGAGTGTATTATAATATGAGAGGGAGGAGTAATGGTTGTTATTGTTGTTGTTTCCTCTTTTGGTTGTGTTTCTGTATATTAGATAGATCTATCTGTCTTTAAGAAAAGGGGAAATAAGTAAAAATTCAAAACTTTTTATCTTTCTCTTCATTCATTCTTCTCCCTTTGTTTGTTGGGTGAAAATGTAACATAAGTCTTAATGGTTGCCATTACCGTTCCTTTTCTAATTAATTAGCAGCAATAGTAACATCTCCAGATGCTGGCAACACAACAGGTCCTCCCTCTTCCCACTTCACCCCCAACTCTGACAACTTCAAATGAGACACAACATAATCCTCGAAAAAAGCCCTACTATCAGCAGCATACTTCTCAGCATAAGGCTTAAACCCATCATCTTCAAACAATGCCGCATCAGTAGGCAGCACCAACAAATCGGCATCTCTCTGTTCTTTAATCTCAACAAAGTAACTGTTGTCAAACTTCAACCATTCCGGAGTCCAAGATTGCCCTCCTGGGGAACCTGGTCCTGAAGAAGTGTACTTAGTGGAGGTGACACCATGACCACTTCTCTCTGGTCTGGCTCTCCCCAGAGTGTGAGCACCACTCAAGACGACTATATCTTTATCATCAAGGCCCATCCTATAAAAGACATTTCTCAAATGTTGAGCGGGGGTTGGGGCGGCGTCGGGAAAGGGAGCTGCTGCAGCTGGGAGTCTACCATCTGGGGTGCAATCTTCAGCTGATTTGGCTTCCAACCTGCCCAATTTGAGGGGAATTTGGGGACCTCCAGCATGTTCAATGGCAAGAGCACTTGCTAATTGGATGAGATCAGCCCAAGAGACGTCTGGGCAGGAGTCTTTGATGGGGGAAAGGAGCTTGAGAGCAATGTCAAGGGCGTTGTTGGCGCCGTATCCTAACTCTGGTTTGAATCGAATGGAGGCGGTGGCCCCTCCCTTCTTTGGCCATGGGTCGGTGCTGTCTTTGGAATAGGAGCCCTGTGTTTGTGTGATGAAGGAGAGGAAGAGGAGGGAGGGGTTAGGGAGGTGCTGTTGGGTGGTTTGAAAGGTGAGGAGAGTTGGGGGGGCAGTGGTGTCGATCGCATGTGGAGGTAAAACAACTTACACTATCGTGCCAAGCGAGGCGAATCATCAATGGCATTGAGTGAGTAGACTTGTAGATCTCTTTGATCTGCTTTGATGCATCGGCAATCTGGGGTAAATTAACTGCCTTGACAATTAGTCTTGAAGATGATTGGGATGCAAGTTTGGGTTTAGAGCAAAGAGCTGGCTTTGAAGCCAGTATATTGCCCATGAATGATCTCTGGAATACCATCTGCACCATAATTCTTATTTATCAATTAAAATGGAACGTAAAACCTGTGCTTCAGGACCCTTCTATTCTTCCTCACCTGGGGGGGGGGGGGGGGGGGGGGGGCCCAGCCCTCATCTGATGATGAAGTGAAGTGGTGCGACATTCCTCTCTCTCTAAATTGCAGCTGAGTCAGAATACATTCTCACCATTCAGAACTTATATTGGAAGAAACAATTACAAGACCAAAACTCATTAATACACAAGAACCCGAAATTATCTTCTTTCATTCAGATGCAAGTTCATCTTCGGTATAAAACAGAACCTCAAAAACAGTCAAAGTACCAACCAATGTCGCCTTAGAAGCCCTACTAATCCAGCTATTCTCTCCTCTCCCTTTGGATATGACACCAGCTGCAACTCCACAGAAGAAGTGTGCAACAGCTCCAATCTGGACGAATCCTTGCAGCCACAATTCTTGGTCACTGTTGATTATGGACAGGCGGCTCCAATCTCCGCTGTAGGCAGCATCTATTACCATGAGCTCAAATAAAACGATTGCTATTTGGATGTATGTGTTTAGTGTGAGGGATTTGATAGAGTTGGGAACTGCATCTAATATGCTAGATTTCTGGAATGGTGTGGGGGAAGGAGGGAAAAGGAATGGTGAGAACAGAGGCGATATGTGGGAGGGGGACGGTGTGTCGAGGTCTCTATGTATTTTCATACCTCTTGTTGTTTCTGGCGTCCTTGTTGGCGATTTGAAGCCTTGACGGCCTCAATACGGTATCGAGATGCAATATTGCTTCTTGAAGACGCACTGTGAAGTCTGAGAGAGTGTCGAGAAGCTGGAACTAATTGGGTTTTGATTCCCTTAGTGATGTAATTTGTAGGTTTCACAGTGGTAATCATAGCTTCAACTTCTAGCGATCAATACAATTACTCTTTTTCGTGTAAAGTTATGTCTTTCATACGTGAACTCGCTAATTAATCCAAAACCTTGTGGACTCTATCTTCCCCCACCTCTACTTTCCACAACGGCACCCCTAGCAACCTCTCCTTCTCTCTTTCTCCTTCCTCCCTCCTCTCTAAAACCATCCAAACCACTTCTTCCTCCCTCCAACCTCCTCTTCAACTCCTTCCCCTCCATAATACTTCCTTGTCACCCTGCCGTCATTCTCCAATATTTTCCCTGCCTTTTTCATCGTCTCTCCCGTCTTCTCCTCTGCTGCACCTGCTCCAGACAGTGCCTTGAAACCCACCCCGGTCACCGCCCCTTCAACCTTATCTCCAGCCTCCTTACTCACGTCCACTGCTCTCTTTGCCTTATCAGTCACATAGTCCTTGGCGCCCTTGCCGCCCTCTTTAGCTTCATTCCCCACATCTTGAGCCTTGCCCTTGACTGCCACCCTGGCTTTTTGAGCATCGGTGGACACCTTTTCACCCGCTGCTTCTGTCTTTTTCTTCAACCCAAACCAAGTTTTCTCAGCGCTGTCTTTGACATTCTCCAGGGAGTCTTCAGCTTTGCCTTTGAGTTTGTTGGCTTTACGATGGGTAAGGTCAGTGTAGCTCATGTCGGCCTTGGACTCATCGTCGTCCGAAGGACAACAGTGTTCTTTGTAAGATTTGGCAGCGAGGATGGCGAGAATACTGACGATCAGCCAGGGTGCTGCTTTAACTGTGAATGCTTTCCATTCTTCTTTATCACGTGGCCAGTGAAGGGGAGAAGGATTTGAGGAGGAAGAGGAGAAGGGATTGAGAAGACGGGTGATGCCGCCGGTCTTCTTCTTGTCGCCCATTGGGTTGATGTGTACTGTAGCTCTCTCATTTGGATCAGTGGTGATATCAATCTCTGCTTCTCCTGGTAAGTGGTAAGTGGTGGAGGAGGGAGGGGGGTTGATTAGTAATATGTATAAGGTTGGAGGTGGAGGGAATAATGAGAGTGAGAATGAGAGAGGGGGGGTGTCTTGTGAAATGAAGAGAACAACCCTTACCCCTTGGAGGATTGCTAGGCCCTGGAATCATATTGAATTCGAGTGTAGTTGTTTATTTTAAATGGTATTATTTCGTTTAATTATATTCTCCTTTGCTTTTGACCGTTTGTTTTTTATCATAGGGGTGGAGGAGAGGTTTGACGAGTATACAACTTCTGTGTAGCTTCCATTCCTTGCCCCCTCTCTCTCTCTTTCTTTTTCATATTTTCTTTCAAACGTTAGGGATAAAAAGTGATCGAAAGCCACACAAATGCAAGCAGTACCTCACAAAGAAACAGAAAATAGAAGACAGTCAAGTGACATTTAACAAATAAAAACCATAATCCACCTTCAGGTGTAATTCTCAACCTCTCTCACAAATAAATAAAAAACTCCCCACAAGTACACGATCTTCTTAACAACAGCAACAACACATCTATACAGGTACACATACACCACAACCCCTCTTTTTCTCTTCTGCCTTTTACTCCTACTCTCTGGACGCCATATCTACCAGCCATTTAGGGAACATTCTATGACACAACTGAGCTGCTCTATCTAAGAAACCACCACCCATATTATCATCATTATTGACGCAGATAGAGGTGGGGATGTGACCAGCATTAATCTGATATACAGCATTAGTGGTGGTGGTGGTAGATTTGGGTAGCTTCCTCCTCTTGTTGGTAGTATTAGTAACAGCAGCAGCAGCAACATTATCATCACCACCCAGAACGTTGTGTATTTCAGACATATCATCATCATTATCGCCATCATCATTATTATCTTCTGAAGCAGCGTATGGTCTCTTCTTTGCTACCTTCTTCTGTGGTGGTCTTGTGCTTGTAAATGCTGCTGCCTTTCTAGCATCATGAACTTCCTCCCCACCCTCATCTTCATCTTCATCAACATGCATCATCTCATTATCCTGGCGAATTAGCTTCCTCTTCTTTTTTTCAAATTTCCTTGGTCCAACATTTGACTTGCCATAGTAGTAACCTAAAAGCTGATGATCTGTTCTTCGTCTGAATTGATAGCTTTGTTTAACCACTGTCTTGTTCTTGTTGATCACCTCTTCTTCTTCTTCTTCTTCTTCTTCTTCAATTTCTGCAATAGATTTATTGTTTTTTAAGAGAGAAGAGGGTCCAGCAGCCAAATCACCTTGATCGCTACTTCCTTGTCTCTTCTTGCTGTTATTAGCAACAGCAGTAGCATTGTTAGTAGTTAGATTGCCTTTATGATGGTGGTGATGCTTCCTTCCATGTTTGCTGATTGCTTCAGCTCCATCAACCAATGCAGAGATTGTTGTTGTTGCCTGCATTTCAAATATCCCGCCAACTTGGGGAGATTCAGGATGACGGTTAGGAGACTTGTTGTTGTTGTTGATTGTGATGGTTGAAACAGGGACCTGTGGAGATGGGATGTCCTGGCGGTTGACTGCAGAAACATAACCATTACCGTTGGCAGCTGCAGTAGTGGTTGAAGGTAGAGGAGGTCTTGCTGGTCTAGAGACGGCGGTATCAGCTAATAAAACATCCTGTGCTACAATTCTCCAGTGAGAGCAAACGTGGCTGGCAGTTCTCACCTGTAATGATGAGGAGGAAGAAGAGGAAAGGGTTGGGTTGTTTGGTTGGTGGAGCGACAGGGCGTTTGAGTGGATTGATAAAGAAAATGGCGGTGTTTGGGAGAGAGGAGGAAGGTATGAGTTGGATCTGATAGATGTCACTTACGTATTTAGTGCCACTCTCCGCTAATAGCAGTTTTTGGAAAATATACTCGAGCACTGGACGTTGGAGGTCCCTCCATTTCACGTTGGACATATTGAGAGTTTTTATCTCAGGATTGGCGCTTTTGCTTCGTTCAGCAGCTCTGCTTGATATTGCTGTATCGGAGGTCGTATTTATATGTCTGGTGGTGCCTATTATATTCTATACTGAGAGAGATTAATCTTGAAGATCAAACTGTTTCAAATAGGACAAGAGTTGCTTCGCTCAATAACCTATATTCAATGGCAAGTCAGTTGCCATCATTTCATAGTCATAACAAGTTTTCAGAAGTACTTCTCTAGGGGCTGGTAATAGGTGTACATATGCAGCAGTATCAGCTCGAGTCCCATGTCCCTCTGTCTCATTGCTATGACAACAGATAGAAGAATGAAGGAACGCACAAAGGCATACAATTATATCAACTAGATGATTATTAGTGAACCATATCTTCAGTCATCAGACCCTAATTATACCTATAGTGGTAGTTATTGAGGTTTAAAATTAAGGGTGAGGGAGTTGACAGATGCAGGTATGACAATGAAGACACCCATTCCATTCAGGTGACGGAGGGATGGCAGACAGAAGAAATATAGGTATAAATAGTGCAGCACATGCAAGACAAGCCTATTCTAGACTTAATTTATAACACTCTGTCGAATCTAGACAAAAAGTACAGCGAAACACGGAGGATTAATACAAACAATCAGTAAAAACAATCCTTCACAACAATCTAGAGAAAAAACTAGCACTCTCTCTCGGTCAATAAGTGGCAGCCAATTAGGGCAATCCCTTCCGACATGTCCTCCACTGTAGAAATAGTCAACACCCTATTGGCAAGCCAGCAACCAGGTGCCACCCAACAACAACGCGTCGCCGCTCTCCAACTGTTTGATCAGATCAAAGCCGGCGACATCCACTCCACAACTGCCCTTGGAGCAGAGCTCACCACACCCACACAACCACTAGAAGCCCAACTCCTCGGTTACACTCTCCTCCAGCACCTCATCATTCACAGATGGGACGACTACACCCAACAAGACGACAAGACTCAACTCACCACCTTGTCATACGACCTCACCAAACAAACAGCAAACTACTCCACCCCCTTTGCCATCCGCAGCAAGGCTGCTCTCCTCCTCTCCCTCGTCATCAAACGCTCAGGTCCAGACCTCTGGGAAGCCATCCTCCCAGATCTCCTCCTCGTTGGCAGTCAGGGCGGTGCTCAAGCACAGAGCGTAGCTTCTGTTGTCAGGTATGTTTCAGATGAAATTACACTCTTCATGGATGATATTCAAGGAGAAGCTAGAAGAGCCATGTTGTCCAGCCTTGTCACCACTTCACAGACTGTGTTGGCCTTCTTATCCGACACAATAGAGAGGTATTGGCCAACAAGGGATCATAATCCAGTAGATGCTGCGTTCATGGCAATAGAAACATTTGCGGATTGGGTACCAGTACGACGACTAGAAGAGTCTGGAGCGATTGCTAAAGTAGGGAGTGTAAAGTTACCCGAGTCTGGGTTGGTGCCTCTAGGAGCAGTGCAAGTACTGAGGCAGATAGTTATGAGGAAAAAGGGAGAGGAAAACGCTCAAATTTTCAATGCTGTACTTCAACAAGTAGCGGCGATATTGTTGTCTCAAGCTGCCTTGCTGTTGTCGCCTAGTCACGTGCAATATTTGAATTTTGAGAACGAATGGGGGGAAGAAACAGCTCCTCTACTAGTGGAAGCCCTGGCAACATTGGGCGCAGAGCATTTAGCTGCCATCCCACCTGGTGATGTTAGAAATAACTACCTACAACTGATGCTTAGTTTTGCTCAGGTAGATAACTTGTTGTTGGCAGAGAAGGCACTTACTTTTTGGGCAAAGTTACTCCAGGAAATCAGCAAAGAAATATCACATCAACATCAACAACAGCAGCAGCAGCATTTATTGCCGCACTCACTGCCCCCAGAGGCAATAGCAGCCCTGATGAACCTGGCCACAGAACAACTCATGATGCCTCGTGTGGCAATTCCCCAACAACAAGAGAATGACGACCAGGACATCCCTGTGTACTTCCATGACTTTATAGATTACAGAGAATTTATAGTGCTATATAGATCTAGATTGTCTACAATATTGAGAGCAGCTGCCAGTGTACTTCCTGAGCAAGCCTTAGCTGGTGCAAAGACCCGTCTGCATGCTGCCTTGACTGCAGCTGGTGGTGGTGGTACTGTGGCAGGGGGAGGAGGAGCAGTACCAGAGCAAGTAAAACCATTGATGGACACAGCAGTCTTTTTACTAGAGGCAGTAATGAAGGCAGTATGGGACGACAAACTACAAAACAACCCTGCAAGGCTAGAAACAGTCTCCGCTCTGGTAGAGCCAATGCTTCAAGAATTGCTGGTTTTCAAGACCACCCACCCTCCTCTCCTCCAATCTCAAGGCCAAGGACTGGCTGCATTTGCTAAATTATGCACAGTTAGAACGCATTTAATACCCGATATCATCACCAGGTTATTAGAACTGCTAGCCACCAGTATTCCATTACAAGGGGACGCCAGAAGTCCTCCACCCCCCAACCCTCCACCTACCTGGAGAGAAGTCCTCCATGCCCGTCAATCCATTGCTGCTGTTATTGTCGCCTACACAAAAGCAGCTCCAACAGCTTTCCTGCCTCATTTAGAGAGCTTGGCAACACAATCTCAACAATTATGGGACGGAGGGCTCATCAGACCTGGAGAACATAATGCTATTAAAGAGGGTATTGTCACGGCTGCGACGAGTAACGAAGGAATGAAGGCCTCGGTGTTGGAGTTTGTACTGGGTCCCGTGAGAGGAGAGTGGTTGAGTGAGGGGTTTCAGGCATCATTGGCATCGCCTGAGATATTTATCAAGACGTTTATCAAACCTACTCAGAACGATGGCGCTGGAAATGTTGTAGGTACGGGTACTACTACCGGTGGTCATGCTCGTTGGCTACTGTACCATCAAATTCATTTGATAGAAAAGGCTGTTCGTGTTCAGCATCCTGGTAGTGGCAGTGGTAGTGGTAGTGGAAGTCGATCAGCATTATCATCGTCAAGAGCTCTGGCTGTTCATTTGGAATGGGCTGTTCCCGTTATGCTTCAAATTGTATCTCTTGTACATGCTGTGTTCACGCCACAAGGGAGAGCAGCAGTTGGCCCTCCATTAGATGCGGCACTAAGCATGTCGCCCCAAGAAAAAGCCTTCTACTTGAAAAGGCCAACTACCAGTGCACCAATATCTTCATCAAGCAAAGTACGTAGCGGCAGTAGAGACTCTTCAGCGTCCGCTAACCCACCTTCCAACATCACGACTACTGCTAGCCAACAGCAGCAAGATGGAGGCGATTACTCTTCTGTAGGTGATAGCAGCATTGCTGGCCTCCGAGCCTGGCTCCGTCACGTCCGAGAATTCATCTACTGCACGCTGGGCATGCTGGCACATCAATGTCCAGCCGCTCTAGACAGCCCCTCCATCCACGCGGTCTTTTCGTCCAAACTCTTCTCCTACCTAGACACACTGGATCATCAACATGTCCGAATCATGATGAGACATGTGTTTCTTCCTTTTATTAGAGCGTGCCCTGTCCGTCATCTGGACAGTTGGGTGGTGAAATCAATGGCGGTACTGGCTCCCCGTGTTCATACCAGACTGACTTCTGCGTGGGGTGCCTTGTCTCATTTACAACATCAACAACAGCAAAATGGTACTGGCACTGGTACTGATGACGAGATTATTCAAGAGACGGTTGTGAGAGAACTTTCAGGAGAATATGCTGATATCTTGAAAGACTTCTGTATTAGAACTTGTGAAAAAGAAGAAGAAGAAGGGAGCAATGGTTCCACTACTACTACTACTACTACTACTGCTCAAAGTCTATCACCACCAGGGCCAGCAAAACCCCTACCTCCTCTTCCAGTAAGCCTCGCCAACCCAAAATCATCCAAAACTCTGCTAGAATACACCCTTGGAGCAGATCCAGCAACAGGATTCGTCATGGCTACTACTGCAGTGGAAGGCATGACATGGCCTGATGATTCTGCATTCAAATATTCTATCTTTGGTAGAGCTCTTGTTTCCTTGGCGCCCAAAGATCCTAGTCTGAAGGACTATGTTGGATCTCAAGTATTGACTGCCGCTATAAAGAGCTTGACATTGACTGTGATGGCGCCTAGACAGGCTGATGTATTGACATTGATCAGAGAAATACTGGTGCAACAATGGGATATTGGTACAGCAGGAGGAGGAGGAGGAGGAGGAGGAGGGGGGTTCATGGCAAGTCCAGCAAGTAGGGTACTGTTATCTTTGCCTAATATGGATGAAGCAGGGCTGAAAGAGTTTAGAGAGAGACTTGGCGGACTGTCAGGGGAGAAGGCACAGAGAGACGCCGTGAAGAAGATGTTACAACAAGCAATGGGAGCTGGAACATTGACCGCGTTGGCGGATATGAAGGGGCCCAGTGGGTTGTCATTGTCAGAGCCGACGGTGAGGGCAAGGAGGAATAAGTCTGCCAATGAACAGGCTGAAGGAGAGCAGTTGCAGGGTGAAGCTTATAGATTGTTGTTTAGTCACTAAAAGTAGTTTAAAGAGAAATGCTTTCGTTGTGTCGGAGGTCGTTCATTTGGAGGAAACATCCAAATGCAAGATTTTTGGACAAGAAGCCGCATTTTACGGGTTAAATTGGAGTATTTTAAGTGAAATAATGAGTTGTAAACACGTGTGGATAGAATAAAATGTTACAGCAGGGTGTTAAAGCCTCTAAACAGTCGAAGATTTATAGAATCCAACTCCACGGGCGGAAATATGGACATATCAGGTGTCAGGCACCATCTGATGACAAGAAGGCACCGTCATACAGACGTCCTCTCGACAGACGGAAACGTAACTCCTCATCTTCCTCCTCATCCTTCACACCGCCACCGCCTCCGCCGCCTCCCAAGACAAACAAAGAACCATTCAGTCTCGAGCTCACCCTTCTCTTTGGTATCCCTGTCATGATGATCCTTGTTCCCAGTGCACTCAAGGACCCATCCTACATCTTATTTATTGGTCTCTCTTTATTGACTCCTCTCAGAGACATTGTCATTCCTGTTGTCATTGAACTAGTGAAAGCAGTAGGCCAGGGAACCAAGTTTATCTTCTATGCTGCTTCTCACCCAGGAGAATTTTCATCTAATAATTACAGGAGAAGAAGAGGCGATGGTGCTCCTCCACCCCCTCCTCCCCCTCCCTTTTATTACTCACCCGAACGACAACAACAAAAAAATGATGATGATGATGATGATGACACCAGCACAAACTCACCAATCGTAATAGACATTCAACCCATAGGCACCAGTAATCTTGATGACAAGGAAATTAAGTCAAGAGATTATACTTACTATAATGATAGAAAACCACTACCACCGTCACAAGCAACCTTAAGACGTACTGCTGCTAGATCAAGTCGTCGGGAGACATTGAGCAACAATAGCAACACAGACAGTAATAGTAAGAGGCGGTGGAGGCAGTCTGGGATTGAAAAGAGGATAGTTTATGAATCGTATTCCTTCTTCGCTTTACTATTTGGACCAGTGATATCATTATTAAAGAACTGGGGTGGTTGGCTATGAGGAGGAAGAGAGTTGAATTGCTATTAATTAATGTGTTACTTATTGTTCACGATGTTACTGACCAACAATGTTATAACTCATCTTTATTACCCCCATCTCCTTCTTCTTCCCTAAATGCAGAACAATATTTACCTAATTTCACACAAAGGAGCTCTCCGACCACATCTATATTAGTGTCTTCAGCCTTCAAAGCAGCATCGACCAACTCTTCCTCGAACTGCTCAAGAATAGAGCCACAGAAATCTGCCAGCATCTTTCTTCCCATTTTCAAGCGTGCCTTTGCTTCATCTTTGGCGTCATCATCATCATATTTAGTTGAAGGCCTTTTAGTGACCCAGGTATTGTCAGCTGTTAAAAATTTGCCATCTGTGAAGGAGTCTGAGCACAAGTCTTCGATGATCTCCACGGCTCTGATTTCGCTGACTTTCCAAGCAACGACCTTGCCATATCTCTTGCCGTCAGCTGTGAGTCGGTTTCTCGCATCTATGTGGTTCCTGGGAGTCTCATTCTCTAACTTTTCCTCTAGAGAAGCTACAAAATGCCTGCAAGCTGAACACTTGAAGTTGTCATCATTGGCCATAGTGAGATTGATCGCCAAAGTGCAGAGCAGGAAGGCGATCAGAAGTGGTAGCTTCATAGTCTACGATCTAATGGACTAAGTGTGAAGCAGAAATTTTCAAATTTTGCACGGGAGCCTTGGAATTGGCTATCAAAAGTAGCAAGGTGTGGAAACAGTCACCGGCACCAAGTTTTGAACGAAGACAGGGAACAGCCAAGGTTGTAACTTGACAAATAAGGTTCTATGGGTGAAAAAATCAATGGCATCTAATCATCGAAGACATGAATATTATCAACAGATTCTTCCACATACCATCATGATAAAATTTGAAATAAAGAGGTGAGCCTTGCGAGAGACGGTCCTCCTCTTTGACGTTAGAAAACATAACTGAATGCCCAAATTCCTTCCTATTTTCAAACTTTCACCATGTGCTCGAAAACATCAATGTATTTCAAATCGTATATATTCCCTTAAATGCGTATCTGGACACGCTGCAAGACTAATTTACTGATCTAGATGCTAAATTTCAATTCAGTAGTGGGACATTTAGATCTGGACGGCTTTTACGCACAGGTCGAGATCAAGCACGACCCTGATCGTCTTCTCCATAAACCAGTTGCCGTTGTTCAGTACAATCCTTACGGGGATCTCAAACCACTCAACATTGACGACGACCGCCTCCTCAACGACAGCAACGGCAGCATCATAGCTCTAGATTATATAGCCAAGGGGAAAGGCATCAGAAGGAACATGAGAGGAGACGAAGCCCGCCGTCTCTGTCCGGACCTGCAACTCGTACAAGTCCCTGTACAGCATGGCAAAGCAGACCTCACTTTATACAGGAAAGAAGGAGCCAAAGTGTTGAACATCTTCACAAAAGCATTTAACGGATGCATTGTACAAAGAGCATCAATTGATGAGGCATATGTCGACCTGACAACTCCAGCTCTCAAGTTGTTATCAGAGAATCATGGAGTTCCTCCTTACCCCAAGAATGCTCCTGAAAGGATACACATAGTAAGGCCAACTCTAGAAGAAGAAGACATCGATGCTAACGATGATGATGACACGGAGGGGGAGTTTTGTATGGCAGAGGATTGGTGGAGAAAAGGAGAATGGGAGGAAGCACCAGGTGAAGCATTAATAGCTGCAGCAGCATATATTATGGATGAAATGAGAGCCCAAGTAACAAAGGAACTTGGCTACACATGTTCAGGAGGGCTATCCCATACGAAGATATTAGCCAAGCTATGTTCAGGCCTCCACAAACCCGATCAACAAACAATAGTACCTGCTCGGTCAGTTTCTCGTCTCCTCAACCCTCTTCCCATACCCAAACTTAGACAATTAGGTGGTAAACTGGGGGAAAGGCTGATAGAAGCTACTGGTGCTCAAACCATAGGTCAACTCGCAGCCCTCCCTTTGTCTAAATTAGAAAGCATTGTCGGCGAGAAGGACGCTCAATGGTTGAGCAAGCTCGTCAAAGGGATAGACAATGACATCGTCACCGATTGTCAGATTCCCAAATCTATTGGATGTAGTAAAACATTTAGAGGAGGGGGAGCTCTTCAAGACTTCCCTACAGTTCATCATTGGCTGACACAGCTGGCCAGCGAGTTGGAAGAGCGACTGGCAACTGATAGGGAAGAAAACGCCAGAATGCCTCAGCTTTTGACGGTACACTTCAACTCAGAGCTGCCTTGGAAGGTGAATAGTGAAACTGGTAAAGTTCAAGGAGCAGGAGGAGGAACTGGTATCTCTAGATCTTGTCATATAGGAGGGAAGAGGAACGGGATGATGGCAGCGGTGATGGCAGATGATGCGGTGGGATTGATTAAGAAATGGGTGTCGGAGCAGGCAGCCGTTGATACGGAGTTTAAATGGCGGATATCAAATCTTACGATGGGAGCTTCTAACTTTATAGATGTGCAGAGTTCTGGAAACTCTATTACAAAGTATTTTAAAAGGAAGGAGGAGGGGAAAGGAGGAAAAGCAGATATTGGAGGCGGTGATGAAGAGGGGGAGAGAAAGGCGGTGGTCAACGAGGATGGTGACGAAGAGGAGCAAGCTGGACCCAGTAATGCTCCCCCCCCAGCTGCACCTAATACTAATATTAACACTATAATGAGTTATGGTGATATCGATGAAGCAGTACTAGCAGAGCTGCCTGATGATATTCAAAATGAGATTAGAGAAGAGATGAAGAGAGAGAAGGAAGGGAGGAGTGGTGGTAATAATGGGAAGAGGACATTGATAACGACAAAGCAGGCAACGGGGAAGAAGAAGAAAAGAGGACCAGAGGCAGGTATTGTGACATTACAAGCTTTTCTTAAAGGCAAAATGCCCAAGAAAGATTGAAAGCCATATATGTATATTTCATTTGTCTTGCTTGCTTCACAGCTACGAAGGAATCACAGCCAAGGGAAAGGGAACGAGCGGTTGCCAGCGCTCTCTTGCTACTTCCATACATATTAGCGCTGTTAGTAAAAGGTAACGCATCCAATCAATGCTTAAATAAAAGTAGACACCTGAGACGTTTCTCATTGATAACAGTTTAGGACAAGGTATTGAAACGCTACTACCTTTCCCAGGTCATCATTCACAACAAAAAAATAAATGAATACCCTAGGTGTGAAGAGGCTTCCTCGTCCCAATGCTCTTGGCCAGCAGAATGCAGTCAAAGTATCACCACATCTCTCGACACCAAAGAACAAGACCCGTTGCAATCGCCTCAAAAAATGTCAAGCTGTCATCGCCGCCGACCCTCCCTCTCAAGCTCCTTCCACTCCCGGCAGGAAACCAACACCTCTCGGCCTCGGCATCTATGACAAGGTAGCGTCAGGATCCGCCAATAAGACTCGTGTTGTCGTCCTCGGCTCTGGTTGGGGTGCCATGTCTTTTATCAAAGCTTTAGACGACGCAGCCCTCCAAAAATATGAGATCATCCTCATCTCGCCTCGCAATTACTTTGTCTACACGCCCCTCCTCCCAGCCATGTGCGTTGGTACAGTGGAAGAGAGAAGCATTGTAGAGCCAGTACGTTCAGTTATGACCAATAAAGGTAAATTCTTCGAAGCTCAATGCAAAGAGATTTTCCCAGAGGAGAAATCCCTAGTCTGCTGCTTCCCAGAAGATGCAGGCTTCCCCGAGGCATGCTGGAAACTCCCTTACGATATCCTGGTTCTAGGAGTAGGTTCTGTGAACAACACATTTGGTATTAAAGGAGTAGCCGATCACTGCAACTTTTTCAAATCAGTAGAAGATGCTTCCAGGTTGCGTCTACGTGTCTCCGAGTGCTTTGAGAGAGCGGCTCTGCCTCAAACGACTCCAGAAGAACGTAAGAAGCTGCTGTCTTTCGTCATGGTAGGTGGAGGCCCTACTGGAGTAGAGGTTGCTGCTGAACTGAGAGATCTAATCCAAGATGATCTGTCTAAGATCTTCCCTCAAGAAATTCTGGATGATGTCAGCATCAAGTTGATTGAGCTGACAGACCATGTTCTCTCCACCTATGATCGCGCTATTTCAATCTACACAGCAAAGACTTTTGCAAAGAATGGCATTGATCTTATTCTCAACACACGTGTGAGTGCTGTTGGTTCAGATGCTGTCACCATTGTTGACAAGGATGGTAAAGAAAGTGAGATCCCCTTTGGAGCCTGTGTATGGGCCACTGGTGTGGCAATGCACCCTCTGGTGAAACAGCTGCAAGAGAGACTGCCAGAAGGCGCACAGACTCACTTTAGAAGTGTTGTTACTGATGAATTCTTGAGTGTCAAAGGCTCTAATGGTTCTATCTTTGCTTTTGGAGATGCAGCAACGATAGAACAACAGAGAGCACTGGATGCAGCAGAGGATTTGTTTGGCCAAGCAGATGCCAATAAAGATGGCAAATTACAATTGGGAGAGCTGAGAGACGTGATGAAAAAGGCTTCCAAGCGTTTCCCTCATCTTGCAGAGCACGCGACTTTTTTGGAAAACAAATATGGCTACAGTCGCTTTGGCAACGTCGTCTCCAAGGCCTTTGCTTCTGGAGGAGACAACGACAAGACCGGAAAGAGCTCCATTTACAAAGAAATCGACGAAACTTCAGCACTGGACAAGGAACAATTCCAAGAGCTACTCAAGACCATTGATTCTGGCCTCCGTGCCTTGCCAGCCACTGCTCAAGTTGCTAAACAAGAAGGTGAATTTCTTGCCAAGGTATTGACTTCCGCCTCCACTGAACCTTCAGAAGGAAGGGTGGAAATCGCCCCAGGAGAACGCCCCTTTGAGTACTTCCACAAGGGCAGTTTGGCATATGTTGGCTCCGATAGAGCAGTCATGGATGTGCCTATCGTAGGACCAGTTATGGGAATATTAGCTGGTTTGGCTTGGCGTGGGTTTGAGACATTTAGTCAGATCAGTTTCCGTAATCAGGTGCTGGTGGCTAATGACTGGGTGCGTACTAAATTGTTTGGCAGAGATATCAGCCGTGTATAAATACAATAGAGAGATAGATAGTAGTAGTTGTGATATGTTCTGCGTCTGCTTTGATAGATTGAAGGGGGAGGGGTTAACTTGATAGATTTGAATTTGATCCGAAAAAGAGAGAGTTTGACTGGAACGTATTTGTTCATTTTGTTTTTATTTGGAGGGTGGGTTGTACTCCTGAAAGCTTTGGCTTTGTGTATGTCTTATTAATATTGTAATCAACAGTATAAAGGATAGTTATGGACAATTGTCTGTATAAATGCACGAGATATGGATTTCATAACCACCAAGAAGTAAGCACCTCACGTCAATTACACATTGCCTCCTTCCATGTTGATAGCATTCTCAGCACAGCAGATTCATAACTTATTTAGGATTTAAAATCTTTTTAATCATGATATAGTTAGCGAAGATAAGTAATTACAGGTGGTAAAACAAAGGTCGTCAACCCATAAGTCCTGGTAGGACGGAACCTCTAAGACGTTGTTGAGGGAGAGGAGGCAGGTACTGTATTTCAATTAACCTCTCACCTAGGGATACCAAACATCAGTCTGACTGCAGGACTTCAAGGCATATATAGAGGAGAATTCATTAATTACAATTGTTCTATTTACATGTCTAGCATCTTGGCTAGTATGTAGATCAACTCTAGTGTTTTCTCCCATTATCGTAGATATCTTGGCCCTTCTTTTTGCATCCATGCAGTCTTTGTATCATATCTTAACTGAACTTCTAGCTTGGGTTGCCTTATTACATACCGATCAATAGTCACTTCTACTGCCAAATAACAACAGGTTACAAGATACCAATGTCATAACAAATGAAAGAGGCGCTGTAGTGAACAGACAAGCCCCCCCCACACACACCTCTCTTCTTCTTTTTTAATAGCCTCCTTGTAAATCTCTCATAAAACTCTGTGCCATTTGACTCAACTTGGCACTTGCCTGGCCAGCCATATCCTTTAATTGCCCCAAATCTTGCTTGGCAGTAATGCTAATCTTGGAAACCAGGTCGGCAGCAGTCATGTCCATATTACTACCCGACCCAACTCCACCACCGCCTCCTCCACCACTACTCTCCCTACCGAAATAAGCATCGGATGAAATGGCCTGGGATCCTTGGAACTGAGCAAGTTTTGATTGTTTTTCATAGTCATTTTCCCTCTGTCCATCGTCAAAAAAGGCAGCTGATGAGATTGATTTTGCATTGCCAAACTTTTCTTGTGCTAGAGTGCTTCCAGCGTTGTTGCCTCCTCCGGTACTGACTGCTTGTTTTCTACCAAACATAGACACACCGTTAGAATATCCACTACCACCAGTAGTAGTTGAAGTTGGTTTATCTATAGAACTGGCTCTGTTCAACCCAGACCCCATTGGGTTGGAGAAGAAATCGTCACTGCCACCAATGGTCAAGTGTCCATCTTTTCCTCTGGAAGGAGCAGGGCGTTTCCTCTCCTCCATTGCATCCAAATTAAAGCGAGAACCTCCAGACCCTGCAGTTGGCATGGCAAATTCTTCTAAAGTTGGCTCTGGCTCTGGCTGCTCTGCCTCCTCTTGTGCTGGAGCTTGGTCAAACAAGGAATCGTCAATCTTGGTGACCATCTTCTTCACACCAAGTCCTCCCTTGCCTGCTGGTTTGCGATGATGGTGTTGCACCAATCTGGACTTGTTGGCAGCAGCAGCTGCAGTTGCAGATGGTTTAGGTACTGCAGGACCCAAGGATGCTGCTTTCTCTGCAGCCTCGGGTGAAGATGCTGCTGCTCCTACGGCGGTTTCTCCCTTGAGGGCCTTGATGACGTCCTTCTCGAGCTGCTTTCTGTATAACTGTGCTGCACGTGAGGTGTACTTGGCTTCTATTTTATCGGAGCCTACTTCGTCCCAACCATGCTGCTTGAAGAAGGTTCTAGCGCGTTGGTTGCCACCTTGTGACATGAGTTGGAGTTGATCTTCAGACCAGCTGTCGAGGGTGGTGGAGCGGACAAAACTCAAGTGAACGCCTAACGAACGATGATGACCGGCACATGACATACAGATGAAGACACCGTATGGAACTGAGGCCCAAGTGGGGTTCTTGGCTGGGCAATCAAAGCATACCTGTGTGATAGTGGGAGGGGGGAAAGGGTGAGCGGTGGGACTTTGGGGAGAGATGGCCCACGATTCGAAGGAGATAGAGGCTGCAGCAATTTTGAAGTAAGTGATTAGGCTGTGCAGCGTGATCATAAATGATACAATACACGCCGTCCTTGAATATACTATGCTCCCTGTGGCAAAATACCAGAGGCCAATTCTCTAAATAAATTGTAGTTTTACTCACTTTGTTCTCAGGACGACTCCTCAGTTTCTTAAATAGGGAGTCACGTTCCATTTTAGAATGATATCAGCCAAGAACAGAGCAGAAGAACGCCGGAACAGCCGAAGATCGGGAAACAGTTGGCAATTTCAATGGTTTGATTTATGTTTCAGGGGCAGCCCGTATTGTCTAATTTTAAATCTGTAGTAAATTTCACGTCTATCTGTCTGAATGATTGAGTTGTTGCAATTTATTGCCTTGAATTCGGAGCTTCAAAGGCCCTTTAAACCTGGGAGGAAGGGCGGCATCGACGATCGAGCACCGGCTCCCTCCTTGAAAAGTTGGGTGTGCAGACTCTTGAGTCTGAGAGAGGACAGGCAAGAATAGCAAGTAACTCATTATTTGAGTATAGAGTGGTAGATTTTGGACAGTCTAATAGAGTAGGGCAAATCAAATATCAAGGCTAGTATTTCAGGTATCGATATTGACAACTAGCATCTGAAAAAGATAGAGAGAGAGAGAGAGCGGAGAAGGAACGGAGCAGGAGGTGGCCCAGTTTTTCTTTTAAAGTCAGGCTGACCTTGAAAGTCTGCCTAGAGTATTTGACACATTGAAACTACAACTCTGTATGACACGTGGGTTTCCCTTCAAATGTTGACAATCAAGTCAAGCAAAGAAGTCTAAGTCAAATCTGATCACCAAAATGTTGGCAGCTTCGGTAGGGGAAGCCCTTCTCTCACAATTCAGATCTTATGCTGACCGAATATACGTGAGTGTCATTGCTCGACGGGTTCTTTCTAAACCTACACAGATAGATGCTAATCTCCCCCCC
>Ga0209986_10001721_pt1 | contig 20730 bp, 17 predicted proteins | sample BlataG_FD_183168 | JGI IMG/M metagenome (GOLD analysis project Ga0209986, IMG submission 183168) | Deep subsurface microbial communities from Black Sea to uncover new lineages of life (NeLLi) - Black_00105 metaG (SPAdes) (version 2) | ecosystem: Environmental > Aquatic > Marine > Oceanic >... | reverse complement strand
TTCTTTGGGTCTTTCCCAAACAGCAAAATTGCCGCCCTTTTTATATTTTTACCTTCAACAAGGTGAAGAGATTCGAGAATGACTTTAAAATTATCTTCCTTTCTGAGAGACGGAATCCGGTTTTCTTTTAATGTTTTAAAATGAACAACAGTATCAGACTCTATATTTTCAAGAGTTGCTGTATCTTCAAAAACTTCATCCCAGCCTTTTCCACTTTTTGTCAACAGAAAACGGTTTAAGTCCTTACCCACCAATAGCTGGTTGGTACTACCCGAACGGATATAATATTTACCATGGTAAGAAATGGGAACATCATAGGGTTCAACTTTAATTTCGAGGTATTCTTTGTCTTCTTTCTCCAATAAATTGACCTCGGCAATCACTCCCAGACATTCAGGACAGGTTCCTGCTAACAAACAGGGCGTAATCGGCAGGACCGTTTTCTGTAGGATATTCTTCCACTGCATATCCGGATAGACCGGAATAATTCAAACCCGTTTGGTTTGGAATAATTTTCCACTCCAAGCGCCTGAGTCTTTTATCTCTTCGTTTTTTTCGGGTAATAAATTCCGGTTCTGTTGTCATTTTAAGAAATAATTATCACATTTTACCCATATGCTTTAAAAACTCATTTTTGGCAAGATCAAGCATTTCCAGGTGTTCCACCATTTTTATCTTCATACCAAGTCTGTTTGCCAGAGGATATAGTAATTGAAGCAACAATTCAGAATGAATAAACAATTCCTTTGGACTGGCGCCTGATCTGATCAATACATTTACCAGGCGCTGCGGTACAGTGCCCCACATTTCTTTTAAGGCAGGCACAGCTTGCAATGTCTCAGCATTCATTATCATTCCATTTTCATGATCGACTACCATGAAAAAATAAACAGTTGATGGTCGAGAACCTTTCTCTTTAATAGCAGTGGGCAGCATAAAGAGATCCACTTCAAACTTATTATTACCCTGGCGTAAATTCATTATTTTTTCAATATCATCCGAATTTATTGCAGAGGTGATCTTTAGTGGAGCTTGAGGAGGAATGCGTATCACAGAATCTTTCCAGGTTAGTTCTTCAGGTCCGGATGATGGAATACGGATCAAGTATTCATCCTCATTATCAGTTTCCAATAATTCCCGATTATCTATGAAACGCTTTGCCATAACAACTGTTTGTTCCAGAATATGAACTAAAAAGTTTAACTCCCACGGGTCCGGAAACCAGGGAAAATAACCCGGACTGTAAGCGCGAAACATTGGCCAGGATTGCCTGCCATGGAATTTCAAACCCAATTGTTTGATAATGTTCAGGTCATTCTGATGCAGCATCGACCGGTCTTCAAAAGAAGCCTGTAATTGAGGAATTTCCAGCAACATTTCAGGTGTAATATTGGGTGCGGCTTCCAGTAGTGACCAATATCCATAAAGCCCCTCTTCTCCCATATAGGCTCCTACACACTTATGCTCACCAAGCTCACCCATGATACTGATAAATCCGGTTTTACCGGTATCAGGATCCTGAACCGCAAAAATATCATCTTCATACATCCACTTCCATGACTTCAGTTCTTTAATCTGTATCATTAATTCATAAAGTTTACGCCATACTTCGATTTCTCTGCGATCTTTAACCATAATTTTCATTCGTCTATAAAAATGGAGGTCATTTAACAATTAGAATCATGGAAACAATAAATTATTCAACTCTCAGGCTTTCAGCCGGGTTCGTTATTGCTGCTTTATATGCCCTGGAACTAACGGTCAGTAAGGCAATGATTAATACAACCAAAGCAATCACTATCAAGAAGATAAAATAAAGTACCGGATTAAATTTAATGTGAAAGGCAAAATCCTGTAACCATTGTTTTATTCCGAAATAGAACGGAATAGCCAAAAGGGCTGCGACTCCTAATAATTGCATTGTTTCGCGCGATAATAGAAAGACAATGATATTAACAGAAGCACCATGGGCTTTCCTGATCCCTATCTCTCTTGTTCTTTGCGCTGCGGCAAATGAAATTAAACCAAGTAAGCCAAGACATGAAAGGAAAATAGACAGGAACGAAAAAACAGCCAGGATCTGTCCTGTCCGCCTTTCCGGCTCGAATAATTTTCCGAATTCATCGTCCAGCCAAAAGTATTCGAACGGATACCTGGAATTGAAATCTTCCCATATTTGTTTAACGAAAGCAACGGTTTCCGGCAGATTGCCTGGTTGGATACTGACAATGATATATCCTTCCCAGTTACCTGGCATAAAATGAAAGATCATAGGATTAATATTATCATGCATCGATTCATAATGAAAGTCTTTCACAACTCCGATGATAGGCGAAAACTGCTCCTCTTCCGGGGTTTGACCCGGACCGACAAAACGAGTACTAAGGGGATCTGCTATATTCAACACCTTAACTGCCGATTCATTTATTACAACGGCAAATGAATCGGTTGGCATTTCCCTGGTAAAGAACCTTCCTTCGACCATTTCAATATCTAATGCATTTGCTACTTCGTAACTAACAAATGCTGTCATTAATAAAAGAATATCACTACGGTTCTGCCCTTCCAGCCAATGGGCATTGTTCCAGAAACCGCTCGAGGGTATATGGGTTGAATTACCGGCGCTTATTACGCTGGAATGTTTAACCAACTCTTGTTTAAATGCATCGATCTGGTCTTCAAGGGTATCTGATCTTCGTATAACCAGGACATTTTCCTTTTCGAACCCCAGATCCTTTTGTTGCATATAATTCAACTGCCGGTAAACGATGAAAGTTCCCAAAAGGATTATAATAGTAATAGTAAATTGTACTACCACCAGAAGGCTTCTGAGCCGTCCTTTTTTTGTGCCTGCACTTAACTCTCCTTTTAAGACAGCTACAGGTCTGAAGGAAGCAAGTACAAATGCAGGATAACTTCCTGCCAGAAGACCGACAACCAGAGCTAGCAGAAGGAGCATTGGAATGAGATAAGAATTTCCAAAAAGGTTGAAATGAAGTTCCAGCCTGATTATGTTGTTATAATACGGCATTATCAGATATACGATCAGAACCGCAAAAACCAGGGAAACAAAACTCAGAAGAACGGATTCCGTAAGGAATTGGCCAACCAAAAGTGCCTTGTTCGAACCGACAACTTTTCTTATTCCAACTTCCCTGGACCGGCTTGTAGAACGAGCCGTAGCCAGGTTCATGAAATTGATACAGGCAATGACCAATATTAAAACAGCGATAAGTGAAAAGATATAAACATATGCAGGATTCCCGTTGGGTTCCATTTCAACCTGAAGATCTGAATGAAGGTGAATATCCAATAAGGGTTGTAGAAAATAACCAAATGCGTTTCCGGCTTCCACAAATTGGTCCAGGTCAATCCCCAGGAACTCCTGAACCAGAGGTCCGACATATTTTACAATAATGCCGTTAATATTTTCTGATAATTGTTCTACATCTGTTCCCGGAACTACTGTTATGTAGGTATAATAATTATGATTCAACCAATTTGTACTCCGGCTATTACGGATTGAACCCAGCGAACCCAATAACTCAAAGTGAAAATGGGAGTTTACCGGTACATCTTCCAACAGGCCGGTAACCGTATAAATGGTTGTATCAGCTTCAACACTCAGGGTTTTTCCCATTGGGTCCTCATCACCAAAATATCTTTTGGCGGCTTTCTGTGTCATAACCAGACTTCGAGGCTTTGTCAGTGCAGTTTCAGGGTTGCCTTTAATAAGGTGAAAGCTGAATACATCAAAAAATGTTGAATCGGCAAAAAGGAAAGTCTTCTCAGTCTCCATAAATTTTTTCTCCCCGTATCTGACCAGCCAGCCGCCAAACCCTGATACGCGGGTTACATGTTCAATCTCGGGATATTCAGCAGCTAAAGTCTGATACATCGGGGCTGCAGTAACCGCCTGGTTAAGATCATTACCAAGCATTTTGCCTTTTACTCCAATCCGGTAAATCCTTTCTGCATTCTCATGAAACCGGTCATATGTCATTTCATTTATGACATATAAAGAGATGAGTATACTACATACTAAACCAATAGCCAAACCGGCAATATTGATGGAAGTGTATCCAAATTGTCTGAATAAATTCCGAAAGGCTATCTTAAAAAAATTTGAAATCACATCGATTGGTTTTTATTTAACCTGATTGTTTAATATTATATGACGATAAACATTAAAGCAAAGTTACAAAGATATTATTTCTGATTTTAACCTCTCAGAAACTGCATGTTATCTGTATAAAATATTTATTACCTATTTGTTTTTAGCGCCTTAAAATATATTTTCTGTTCCTGAATTTCCGGCAGCAGGAAATCACACATAGCAATATCCAAAATGATTTATCCTGTGAAATTTCAAAAGAAGCAAAAACCCCGACAGGGTTGCTTCCGTAGTTCCTCCCAAGGGAATCCCTAATTTGGGAAAAGGAATCCCCTTGGGAGAATGCCTTTGGCTGAACCCTGTCGGGGTTTACTACATGTCATTTCAAATAATAATTTATTAAAAACTTAAAACCTTTTATCTTCCTTAGCCTATGCGAATAACCAAAATTATATTAATCAAATATTGCTTTTTTAATTACTTTGCGAAGCTAAGTTCTTAATAAATTTAGCGAAATTATTAACTTTAGTTAGTTTTTTTCGATTATTACGAAAGTGTTAAAATAACAGAACAATTTAATTTTAAAATTTATCTATGAAAGCTCTGGTACTGGAAGACTATATGAAATTTTCATATATAGAGGTCCCTGAACCTGAAATAACGGATGATGATGTACTTGTCCGGGTAAAAGCAGCTGGTATATGCGGCAGTGATGTCCATGGTATGGATGGAAGCTCAGGCAGAAGAATTCCCCCAATCATCATGGGACACGAAGCCTCCGGAGTTATTGTCAGAAAAGGGAAAAATGTAAAAGATTGGCATACCGGCGACAGGGTAACCTTTGATTCGACAATCTATAAATTAGATGACTGGTATAGCCTGAAGGGTATGTATAATTTAAGTGATGGGAGAATGGTTTTCGGTGTCTCAACAAAAGAATATAGAAAAGACGGGGCTTTTGCTGAATATGTGGCTGTGCCTCAACATATATTATATAAAATTCCTGACAAGGTTACATTTACACAAGCTGCAATGGTGGAACCCGTAGCTGTTGCCTTACATGCTGTTGAACTGACCTCAATCACGGCTGATGGCACAACCGTGGTTGTAGGTACAGGGATGGTCGGACTATCTGTGGTACAGATTCTCAAAGTGTCCGGATGCGGAAAAATTATTGCTGTTGATCCTGAAGAAAAGCGGCTTGAACTTGCGAGAAAGCTTGGAGCTGATCTTGTCCTGAATCCGGAAAAAACAAATGTAATTACCGAAATTCAAAAATTTACGGAAGGAAGAGGAGCCGATGCCGCTTTTGAAGTGGTTGGGATAAGTCCTGCTGTTAATACAGCGATTAACTGCCTGCGTAAGGGAGGAAACCTGACCCTGGTAGGCAACCTTTCTCCAACTATAGAATTACCACTTCAAGCTGTTGTAACCAGGCAATTGAGTCTTCAGGGTTCCTGTGCCATAAACGGAGAGTATTCTGCAGTTCTGGATATGATTTCTTCAGAAAAAATTAATGTAACAGCACTTTTAAGTGCCGAAGCCCCTTTATCGGAAGGAGCTGAATGGTTCAAACGACTCTATAAAAAAGAACAAGAACTGCTCAAAGTCATTCTTATTCCTGAAAAATAAATCATTTTAAAAAAAAATCCATTCAAAAACCATCAGGATAATTCAATCAATTAATCAAATATTTTCTGACATCCAAAATGGAAAAACTAAAAACAGGCTTGGCAGGCTGTGGAAAAGCAGGACATATTCATGCTGCTGCTTTAGCTAAACTGCCTCAATCAGAATTTTTAGCAGTCAGTAGTTCAACTCCCAGCCGGGCTGAAGAGTTTGCCCGTAAATATAATGTGAAAGCCTATGCTAATGTAAGCGAAATGGTGGCCCGGGAAAAGCTGGATGTTATTCATATATGCACCCCACATCCTGCACATATGGAACCAGCAATAGAAGCATTGAAAGAAGGAGCAAATGTATTTGTTGAAAAGCCTTTGGCTTCTTCACTTGAGGATTGTGATGCCATTTTAGGTATGGCAACGAAAGTTGGCAAACAAATTGGAGTAGTATCCCAGAGGAGGTTTTATGCTCCTTGCCAGAGAGTGAAACGAGCCATTGAGGAGGGAAAGATAGGGAAGCCCGTTTTGGGTACAATCACTATTCTGGGTTGGCGTGATCAAGCCTATTACGAAAGTGATTCCTGGCGGGGAACATGGAAAGGCGAAGGCGGAGGCATTCTTGTAAACCAGGCACCCCATCAAATTGACCTCCTTCATTGGTATATGGGTGAAATCGATGAACTTTACGGGATCTGGGGCAATTTAAATCATCCATACATAGAAGTGGAAGATACAGCGCTCGCCATCCTGAAATTCAAAAACGGGGGTATAGGTAATATCATCGTAAGTAACTCACAGAAACCCGGAATATACGGCAAAGTTCATATCCACGGAGATAATGGTGCATCAGTTGGTATCCAAACCGATGGTGGCGCCATGTTTATTGCCGGTGTCTCTAATATCCAGGAACCCCCTGTAAATGATATCTGGTCGGTCGCCGGTGAAGAGAAAATGCTTAAAAATTGGATAAAAGAGGATTCCCGCCTTTTTAAAAAGATTAATCCAATGGAATATTTCCTTCAACTGCAAATTGAGGATTTCCTGAACGCAATTCCGGAAGAAAGAAAACCACTGGTAACGGGTGAAGAAGGCAGAGTTACGGTTGAAATATTTACTGCAATATACCGGTCGAAAAGAGATAGAAAAGCCATAAAATTTCCATTAAACCCTGAATATGACAGGACCGATTTTGACGGCAGGTTACCCGATAATTAAAATTTTATCTTTATCCTTTTTTAGAAAAACGAAGGAATCTGATAGATACAGAAATACCCAAACACTAAAAAAGCCAACAATAATCCCAATCCAAATATCCAGTTGGGCTGAAGTATCCTGCTAACGTTTTTACTAAAAAGCCTGGGCATGACAAAAAATAAACCGATTCCTACACAAACCGCCTGTAGAGGTGTTAATAATAACCCATCCATAATAGCCGCCAGTTTGACAAGAATTACAGGCTTAAATCCTATTGTATAAACAATAATCATATTTGTGATCAGAAAAAAGATTAAAAACATCCTGAATTGCGTCCGCCATTTAAATTTTTCCTTATAACCTGGTATGCAAATCCTGAAAGTATCCGCCAACAGCCTTGGCCAACCGGCTAATTGACCAATTTGTGTGGCAATAAGTGCAGCCGTTCCTCCTATCATAAATAAAATTCCTCCAAGTTTCCCCCAGTTCTCTGAAAAAACCACGGATAATTGGATGGCAACATTTTCTCCTTCGGGCGCTAATTCTTTGGGGCCCAGTATTCCTGCTCCTGCGACCAGAAATCCAACGGTTACCACTGTCCCGATAAGCATAGCGATGGTTGCATCCATATATAAGACCCTGCACCAGCCTTTAATTTTACGTGCCTCAGGAACGGTAATTTGCTTCAGTTTTTCAAGGTCAGCAGGTTCGCCATAAACATTGGCTTTTGCAGCGCCATAACCTGCCCCAATAACCCAGTAGGAATACCAAACCTGGCTTGCAAAACCTCCTGCGCTCCAGCCTATTAAAGGCAACATTTCTTTCCAGGGATTTAAGTCTACTCCTTTATTTAACGCCCACTCAGGAACTTGAGGTTTATGGGGAATTAATCCTTTTAAAAAAGTTTGTATATCAGGAAAAACCTGAACAGACACATAAAATATCCCGATAATTATAATAACAACCAATATACTCATAACGATTTTCAGCCAGTTAAAACTTCCTGACCATACCACAATCAAAGCAAAAAAGGCAACAAGCCAACCACCGATATATGATGAGAAATGGAATAGATTAGACAAAAACACTCCGGCTACCGAAGCAATTGATCCGATTGATATTGTTGCTGCCATAGATTGTGCAATCAGGACAACCCATACAACCCAGTTTGTGGGACCGGGTATACGGCTAAACATATCTATCATTCCCTCACCTGTACATACGGTATACCGTGCTCCGCTCATACCGATCCAATACTTTAAAAAGACACCGGCAACAATAACCCAAATAATGGATACACCCAAAATTGCTCCGTTCCTGGTAGCCAGGATTACCTCTCCTGACCCGATGTATTCGGAACACCAAACCAAAGCAGGCCCTATTAGTATTAGTATGCCTAATCCTTTAGGTGGTTTCTTAATTTTAAACACTTGTTTTTTAATCTCCTTTTATAATCGTTATTGTTAATTTCCGTCTATAAAAAGGCTTTTAGTTGAAAATTCAGGCTCACATGTAAGGTTCACACATAATTTTCGAAAGCCTGCTTCATCTCCCGGGGTTGGTATATGAGTTAAATGAACTTCACAATTTTGCAGATTTTTTAAATTTTCCAAAGCTATTTGAGCAGCCGGATTTGATATAGCACATATGCTAAGAGCAATTAAAGTTTCTTCCAGATCCAAGCTTACCATTTTCCCATTTAAAACTTCTTTTTTTAAATAAGTTATCGAATCGATTATATTTTTAGGTAATAAATGCATATTTTCAGGGAGTCCTGCCAAATGTTTTGTGGTATTTATAATAAGACTTGATGATGCGTGCATAAGGGGAGAATTTTTACCAGTAATGATTGTTCCATCTTTTAATTCAATAGCAGCGCCACAAAAAATTCCCTTATTTCCTTTTCCTTCTTTTTTTGCATCTATAGCAGCTTGTCTGGCAGGTTTAACTACTTTTCTGTCTTCAACCTTTGCGTTTATCTTTTCCATGATTAATTCCGCTCTGTTTAGGATATCTTTATCAACGAACCCCATTACATATTCGCAGGCACACCTGAAATATCTTCTGATAATTTCCTGGTGAGAAGCTTCCTGAATAATATCATCATCCACAATTCCAAAACCGGCACGATTAACCCCCATATCAGTAGGAGATTTGCACAATGATTCTTCTCCCGTTATTTTTTCGATAATTCTTTTAAGTAAAGGAAAAGCTTCAATATCGCGGTTATAATTAACTGTTTTCTTATTATATGCTTCCAGGTGATGGTGGTCGATCAGGACAGAATCCTTAAGATCAACTGTTGCAGCCTCATAGGCAATATTTACTTTATGCTTAAGTGGTAAGTTCCATATGGGAAATGTTTCAAACTTGGCATATCCTGCTTTTATACCTCTCTTATATTCATGATATAACTGGGAAAGACAAGTTGCAAGCTTTCCGCTACCCGGCCCGGGTCCGGTAACAACAACAATCGGCTTAGTTGTTTTTATCGGTTCATTTAGTCCATATCCTTCATCACTTACAATCATGTCAATATCTGCAGGATAATCTTTGGTAAGCTTGTGAGTATAAACTTTAATTCCATTACGTTCTAATTTATTCTTGAAAATTTTGGCAGGAGGTTGATTTTCATATCGGGTAATAACTACAGCAATAATTTCAATACCCCATTCATTAAAGTCATCAATAGTTTTTAGAGTATCAGCATCGTATGTTATACCAAAATCAGCTCTTACTTTTTTTCTTTCAATATCCCCTGCATAAATACAGAGAATAACATCAATCTTATCCTTAAGTTTCTGTAAAAGACGCATTTTAACATTTGGATCAAATCCTGGTAAAACCCGTGAAGCATGATAATCATATAAAAGTTTCCCGCCGAATTCAAGATATAATTTATCATTAAATTGATTTACCTTTTCAAGAATAGCGGCTGTTTGTTCTTTTAAATATTTCTCATTGTCAAAACCGATCTTTTTTACATTATACACTTCTTTTTTCATATGATATTGAAGGTTAGTGTTTTATATTTCCCTGAATATGTATAACTATTTCTGTAAAATCACCGTCCTTTTGGCAGTTGATTTTTCATATAGATAAATTTATTCAAATATAAACAAAACCAATCGGAGGATCACTATGTGAAAAGGGATGCCTACCCGACCGAGTCATTCGCCAGCCCGACAGATGTCATTCTGGCGGGGGCAGGCCTTCGGCAGGCGCTTTTGTACGTTAGCTCTATTATCTAAAATAATGGAACCAGGAACTACAAAACCCATCCGCCATGGCGGATGGGTTTTGTATGTAGCGAGAGGCGGGATTGAACCGCCGACCTCATGATTATGAATCACATCATGTCTGTATTGTTTGTTATATGTTAAATAATAAAAAACTTCATAACCCGCATATAATGTGGTTATTAATGGGTTTTTTGTTGATTGTTTGCAATTCTTATTAATCGATTAAGATTATATTTTAGTTGCAAATTTAGTTGCAAATATTTAATTTGCAACTAGTAAAATTTATCTCAAATGGCTCAGCAAAAACCCACAGCATTTTTATTCTTAGATAAAAGACGAATTAAAAAGAATGGAAAGTATCCTGTAAAACTCATTGTAGATTTTAAGGAGGAAAAAAAATCATTTAGTGTCCCCTTTGATTTCACTGAAACAGATTGGAAAAAAATATTTTCACCCAGACTTAAAGACGAGAAGTTGAAGGAAGCTAAAGAAAAGTTGTCGATACTCACAGGTTCAAAATTTAATACAACTCTAAGAAAAATGGAGGATGCGGGCATTCCATTTAGCTTTGAAATATTCGGTGAATTATATTTTAACAAGGCCACTGGACAGAGAGGGAAAACCGATGTGTATTCTGTTTTTGAAAGCAAAATTAAGGAACTAATTTCTCAAGATAGAATCGGAACGGCACAGTCTTATCAGACCGCACTAAATGCTTTTAAGACTTTCCGAAAACGGCTTCAGTTTACCGCAGTAACACCAAGATTCTTAAGAGATTTGGAAAAATATCTGTTAAATGAGAAGAAACTGTCTGTAACATCGGTTGGCATTTATATGCGTGCCATGAGGGTAATCATCAACCGTGCCATTCATAACCCAGTGAATCCTATTAATATTGAATATCCATTTAGTCAACACTCATCTGATGGAAAATACAAAGTTCCTATTGGAAACAATTTGAAAAAGGCATTATCATTTGATGATATTGAAAAACTGAAAGCATATAAAGCAAATACAGATAGTGAGCAACGTGCCCTCGACTTTTGGCTTTTTAGTTATTATTGCAATGGTATTAATATGAGTGATATTTGTAGATTAAAATTTGCAAATATTATCCATAGTCAAATTGTATTTACTCGTTCAAAAACTACAGAGACAAGAAATAAATCCAAAGCTATTCAAGCATTTTTTCATCCTGAGATGAAACGAATAATTGACAAATGGGGGAATGCTAAACAAAATGATGATAATTACATTTTCCCTATACTGGAGAAGAATATTTCAGCGCAAAGAGAACATCAGTTAATAAAACAAAATGATTATCCGTATTGATAAATATAGTATCTTAGTAAAAAATTGAGAAACTATGGAACTGGTACGGTTTATCACTGAGTACTCTGACGAAGAGAAATGCAAGACGCTGTTCAAGAGCTACAGGGACAAGGTTGGCGTTGTTTGCAAGAAGTGCGGAAGCCGGGAACACTACTGGCAGCAAAGCATTTGGCAATATGAGTGTAAGCACTGTAGGTTCAGGACGACCTTGAGAAGTGGCACGATTTTGGAAGCTTCGAAACTTCCTTACCGCTATTGGATCATGACGATGTTCCTGATGTCGATCAGCAAAAAGAGCTTTTCTGCCCTCGAAATGCAGCATATGCTTGGGCATAAGCGCTATGAGCCGATTTGGGCAATGATGCATAAAATACGGGCTGGAATGGGCAATCGGGAATCCAGGTACAAGCTGGATGGGGAAGTTGAATTGGACGATGCATTCATGGAGGTGGTAAAGGAACGGGTCATTGATCCCCTGACCGGCAAGCGGGAAAAGAGAAAGCGCGGCCGTGGGAGCCAAAAGCAGGCAAAAGTAATGGTTATGTCGAAATTCGTGAGCGATCCCGATAAGGCCACATTGACGGGTGGTAAGAAAGGGCGTTCCTTCCGTTTTGTTAAGATGAAGGTCATGGAAACCTTGGGGTCTAAAGAAATCAATAAGGAGATCGGAAAAGCTGTTGACAGTAAGGCTTTCATTATCTCGGATGGCTGGTCAGGTTATGAAAAACTGAGTACAGTGGTAAAGAACCATCATTACTATCAGATCGACTCAAAACTGGCCGACAAAGTGTTGCCTTGGGTACACACCATGATTTCCAATGCTAAACGCTCATTGTTGGGTACTCACCATTGGGTAAGCGATAAGTACTTACAGAACTATCTGGACGAGTACTGTTACAGAACCAACCGCCGTTATTTCGGTCAGAAACTATGGGAAAGGCTGATGATTGTTGCGGTTGAGGATACATGGTATGGCAAACTTGTTTATGTTAGCGGATAATCATTTAAAACAATTCGTACGTTGGGTGAATAAATATATGCATCGAATTTCTGATAATTTGAAGTTTGACCAAAAAATTTCAACGTACCATGCCAGACATAGTTTTGCTACAGTTATGAAGAGAAAGAATGTTAATATCGCGTTCATTTCAGATAGTCTTGGTCATAATGATATTAAGACGACTGAAAATTACCTCGCTGGTTTTACCGATGAAACCATAGAGCAAAATGCAGGTCTATTGTAATTTTTCCTCCTTACTTGATTGTTCCCATATTCGAATACAATGCTGAATAATTTAAAATTGAACAAATCTTGTTGTTCTGAAACTTGAAGAATACTTTTAACTTTAAGGTTACATGGAAAACAAAAACCTGGAATATATCATTCTATACCTTATTGTAGGTTGTGCTGCTTTGTTATTTGCAGCAATGGCTCGGCTGTTTTCAATTGTTTTGGGTATTGATAATTTTACTGCGAATGTGGTTTTCTTCATTGCAATTGGGGTTTCGGTTGTGGCATATTTAAGCATTCGTATTTTTCTGGAAAATATAATGTTGCCTTGGATAGAGAAAACTATTTTATCCATGAGTTTTTTCCAAAAGAGGGTAAGGTTTAAAAGGATAATGAAGCAGAATAATCTTGACAAAAGAGATGCTACGCAGCCAAATCCCAACATACAAAAAATCAGAGAAGCTCACATAAAAATTAAAATAGAAGAAAAGGAAAAAGCTCGACAGGTTGCTATTTTCTATACTAAAACAGTTTTTGCCCCTTTTATTTCTGATGATGATTTTGAGCGCTTGTGTTCCTTTGTTGAAATGTATTCAGTTGGAGAAGATTTGGGTGAAGTTGAATCAGTCAATCTAAACCCTCAACTTAATACTTCCGACCTTTATCATTTTGGATGGAATATCTGGAACCATTTCAAAGTCAGTAAACAGATTGAGGTTGCCACATTTCTTAAAAATGTATTCCCGGAAATTCTAAATGATGTGGAAACAGAAACCATCAAGCGACATTTAAAAGATGATGAGCTGAAATGTGTTATTAAGATTCAGAAAAATCTTTCGATGTAGCAACAATTATAATCTCACAACATTTTTAGTGTTTTTAAAGTGTTTTTTCAGTGTTGCAAAAACACTGAGTATTTCGGAGTATAGTGTACAATAGAATCCGGGATATAGTGTACAATCCATTCCGGAGTATAGTGTACAACTTTTTTGGAGTGTATTTTTGTTGTTTTCTTGAATATTTCGGGCAGCGGCAGGGCTTATTTCGGGTGACAATCCGTCATATAGTGTACAATTGAATCCGGGGTATACTGTACAATTTAAGTGGGAAAAATACTGATTGATTTGCGATTTTTGTGCCTCACAAAAACTAAGGCACAATGGCAAATATCACAATCAGTATGACTCAGATTAAAAGAATTATTCAGTTAAAATCGGAAGGCTTAAGCAAATTAAAGATCTCCCAAAAACTTGGTATTCACCGGAAGACCCTTGACGATTATCTTTTTAAATTTGAAATTACAGGCAAAAGCTATCAGGATCTTCTTCAATATAGTGAAACGGATCTAGCAGCAATTGTTTATAATACAAAAAACACTCACCAGCCCGATGGTCGTTTAGATGATCTTCAAAGTCGGTTTGACTCCTACACAAAACAGTTAACTAAACCTGGTGTAACCCGCAGGCTTCTGTGGGAAGAGTATAAATTTGCCAAGCCTGATGGTTATGGATATACACAGTTTTGTGAGCATTTTGCCCGGTATAACAAGCGTAATAAAGCAACAATGCACTTTGATCATCGCCCGGGAGAATATCTCCAGGTTGATTTTGCAGGAAAGCCATTACATATCGTTGATCGGGAAACAGGGGAAATCATTCCATGTCCGGTATTGATTTGCGTATTACCTTTTAGTAGTTATCCATATATTGAAGCATTGTCATCAACCAGGCAGGAACAACTGTTTTGTGCACTAAACCGATGCCTGGAATCTTTTGGCGGTGTGCCACGTAATGTGCTTAGCGATAACATGAAGCAATATATCCAAAAGAACGAGAAATATGCATTTAAATTCTCAGAGATGGTTGATCAGTGGACCCTGCATTACAATACCAATCTGGAAGCTACCCGGCCACACAAGCCCAAGGATTATGGAAACAAGATCATTATGCATACTATTTTAGTCAAGCAATTAATTATCAGCTCAATCCCTTAGAAATAGTTTGCATAATCATTTGCTATTTACCGAGATTTTCCAACCATTGTAATAGTCCTTTATTTTGTTGCCAGGATGGTATTTTCTTTGGGGCCAGAGATAAACTAGTTTTTTCTATAGCCTCCCGCTTTTGCTTATTGTCCACCCGGGCATAGATTTCAGTTGTTGTTACCGATTTGTGACCTAAAAAATCCCTGATACATACCAGGTTCACTCCGTTTTGCTGAAGCATCATTGCCTTGGAGTGCCTCAGTGAATGTGGACTTATTTTCGGAGGAACCAATGAAGGATTGATTTTCCGTGCCATTGCTGCATATTTTTTAACAATCGCCGTTATCCCCATTCGGGTCAACATATCACCTCTACCATTGCTAAAAAGAGGATATTGGTTGGCATAATCATCCAACAGATGGTTTTCTCGCATAAAGGTTTTTAGAAGCTTTGAACCTTGTTCAGATATCGGGATAACCCGTGTTTTATTCCCTTTTCCAGTAATTCTTAATGTAGTTGGTTTTCCGAAGCGCACTCCATCCGGAACAAGCCCGGCTATTTCCTGTACTCTGCCTGCACATTCATACATAAGGGATAGAAGTGTCAGATCGCGCCTGCCCTTTGGCTTGGAGATATCGGGTTGCGCAAACAGGAGTTTCACTCCTTCTGGTGTCAGATAAACAACCGGTGGTCTGGAAGTCTTTTTGATTTTGATAGCTAATATTCGCTGCCACTCACTGAGATGATCTACAGACTTATATAAAAGAAATCGAAAAAATGAATGTAAGGCTGCCAAGCGGGCATTGCTGGTTTGCATGCTACATTTTCTACATGTTTCAAGCCAACCAAGAAAGGTAATGATCCGTTCCTGGGTAATGTCCTTAAAATCAATCCTGTCTGCACTAATATTGTAAGTATCGCGCATAAATATAAGGAAAAGAGTTATCGCATCCCGGTAAGCACTAACTGTATGAGGAGAACAACCCCGTTCTCCTTCCAGATACTTACCCAGAAAGTCTGTAAGATATTTTGCAAAATTAGTAGGTTTCATAGATTACGGTATTTAAGTTCAGGATATATATAAGCACAAATACTGTCTGTCTGACTAAGTAAATCAGGATACATTTCAGAAGTCATTCTCACATACTTGTCTGTAGCGGCAAGAGATTGATGCCCTACATAAGTAGATAATATAGGTAGTACGTAGTAAAGATCCTGTCCCTCTTTCGAAAGACGGGTCATTGATTTGACGCAAAAGCTGTGGCGAAGGTCTTGGATTCTTGGTCCCACAATATTTCCACGGTGCTTTATTCCCGCCTTGCTCAAAATAATTTTCCACCAGTAGGAAAGAGATTTCCCTAAACAGGCGCAGCCATTCAGTTTGACAAAAAAGTAATTACTATGACATGGAAGTAATTCCCGGTATTTCCGGTATTGCGCGCAAACATTGGCCAACGATTCAGATATTGGAACAATCCTGTCTTTTCCATTTTTGCATCCTTTCAGGATAAGGTAGTTTTCTTCCAGATTCACGTCGTTGTTTTGTAGTTTAATTGCTTCACCAACCCTGATACCAGTTCCTGCAAGCATCCGTATCAGTGCAGGAAGTATCATCAACATACTTCGTGCATGCTTGTCATACAATACAAGAGAATCACATGCCTGGTATATAGCCTGAAGCTCCTGTTCAGAGTAAATGTAAGGGATAAAAGTATCATGTTTCGAGGGAAGCTTTAGAGGAATGTATGTTTCATAACCGAGGTTAAACAGGTATATTGAAAACTGCCTGAGAAAACAATTTCTGTGACTCCAGGTGTCGGTGGCTTCATCATGACGTCTTTGGCACCATTCATCGGCCAACTCTTTTGTTACCGTGATTCTTGTAAGCCCTTTTCTGTTGGCAAAATCATCAAACGCAAATAAGCTGTATTCGGTGCTTTTCGATTTAAAGCCAAGATTTCTTCTCATATTGAGAAAGTCCCAAATAAATGGAGCCAGGATGCCGTTTCGCTGTCTTAGATTATACATAGAAAGCCCCTCCTTTCTGAGTATAAAAAGATTTCGGAACTGGCGGAACATCAAGAGCACACTGGCGCAGAGATTCAATATCTATTCGAAGATAACACATGGATGTCTGAACACTGGTGTGTCCCAACAACTCGGATATGACTGGAAGAGGTGTTTTATTCTCCAAAAGTAAACCAGCCATCGTATGACGTAACGCATGAGAGCCGTGTTTCCTGTCACCCACGTGCACTCCGGATTTGAGGATTGTTCTGCTTGCAATTCTTGATATTGCTTTGGAATCTATTGGCAAGTTTGGAAATTTATTTTCTAAAAACACAAACCCACAATCAGATACCGGGCGGGCATATTTGACATAATCAATTATGGATTCCCCCACATCTGCTGGAAGTGGAAGCTCCACATTTTCACCGGTTTTGAGCTGTTTAAAAGATATGGCATTACTTGACCATAATAAATATCTGAACTCTAATGTACTTATGTCTGAGGCTCTCATCCCTAGTCTTATGGCAAGCATCAGTATGGCATAATCTCTTTTACCAACAGCCTGGGTTCTGTCTACAGATGCCAGTATCTTCAATACTTCATCTCGAGTATAGGTTGAAGGAAGTTTCGGCTGTTTTTTGTAGTTGTCTTTGGGTACAACCAGCGATAAATCGGTACGAGTCTTTTTCAAATCATATAGATACCTTAGAAAACTACGGATCAGGGATAGTGCCAAATGTTTCGCTCCGGCCTGGGTTGGGAATAAAATCGTGGAGTAATTCATAAGCTCAAGAGGAGATAGTTGCGATGGCGTTAAAATATTGTGCCCGTTCAGATACTGAAGAAAATGGTGCAAATACCAAGCATGATTGCGTAAGGTTTTATTGTGTAGCCGCATTGACCTTTTGTATTCGATGTATTGCAATATTAACATCCCTATTTCTCCAGAAAACATTAACGGCTCTCTTCGTGAGATCACTTCTATCATCTTGCCCGTCTCGGCAAACTGAGCCAAACACAAAGCGCATCGCAAACAATGTTTTTGATGACGTGATAGTTGAGAAATCGGTTTAGCCCCATAGGTGAAATTCAGGTAATCGGTAATAACTTTTGAACTAAATTTAACAATGCCATTATTATCCATATATAACTTGACTTTACGCCAAATCCAATTATATATATTTACCGTTTGTTGGCTCCGTCCGATACCTTCGAGGTATTCAGACGCTGCTTTTGTTAAATCCTCAAAAGAAGAATAATTTGTATGCATAACATGATTTTTTAGGAGACTGCGACATTGCTGCCTCTTTCCTAAAATTAGGGAGATATTATGTAAACTTTTATGAGAAAAAGAAAATGTCTATCAATGACTTACATAAACTTGTTTCCATAATAATTCTGTTTCCATAATCCTTGTTATGTAAATTTTTACATAACAAGGATAAGCCAACCGTAGAAAACAATGTTTATATAGGATATCTGAGGATATATGCCAAACTTCGGAATGAAACCTTTTTCAACCTTTTCGATTTGAATAAGAGAATCCGGGAGCTCACCAAAAAACATGTCCATATACCCTTCCAGAAATTACCAGGTACCCGGCATGAGCAATTTATAATGCATGAACAACCTTATTTAAAACCATTACCAGCGGAACCATTTATTGTAAAACATACTACCAAAGGGAAAGTACAGATGAATTACCACGTATTTTTAGGAGAAGATAATCATCGTTACAGTGTGCCTTACCAGTACATTGGACAATCCACCAAAATAATATACGATGAAGTAAATGTTGAAATCTTCATTGGATTTAAACGAATCGCCATCCACAAGCGTGATTACAGATCTGGTGGTTACACAACCCTCAGGGAACATATGCCTGAGAAACACCTTAAACATCAAGAGACCCTTGGATGGGATGCTGATTACTTTTTATCTATGGCTGCAAATATAGGAGAATGTTCAGCAGCTGTTTTCGGAAAGATACTTGCTTCTAAAGAATTTGTCGAACAAACTTATTTATCCTGTAAAGGATTAAAAAGACTCTCGGAAATATATGGTACGCAACGTTTTGAAGCAGCTTGCCATAGAGCTCTGAAGGGAAGTAGAGTCTACTATGGAATGATTAAAAATATATTAGAAAAAAACCTGGACAAACAGGAGGATCCCCAGGGGGAATTGTTCTCGATACCCAAACATGAGAACATCCGGGGAAAAGAATCATACAAATAATTTTATATCTATTAATCACTTAAATTTCAGAATATGAATACACAAATTACAATGGATCATTTGGCAAAACTAAAGCTAGATGGAATGTTAAAAGCTTATCAGGCTGTATTATCTTTGCCTGTGCAAAACCAACCCTCCATAAACCAGTTTATGGCCCGGCTTGCGGAGGCTGAAATACAGGATAAGGCTGCTAAAAAAACAGCACTCTTCCTGCGACAAAGTAAACTCAGGTATGATGCCATCCTTGAACAGGTGCATTGCAATCCTCAGCGAAATTTGACACAAGAGAAATTGATGATGATTGCAGATTGCACTTTTATTGAACGTGCCGAAAACCTGCTTATCACAGGTTCTACAGGTGTCGGTAATGTAAACTATATGATAATGTAAAGTTGGATATTTGTCATCATCTTTGTATCCTGGCAAACAAGTGATTACACCTAAAACAACTTTACATTATATTTCTTTCTAATTGAAGCCTTTCAACCACTCCAGTAAATTGTTGTTCTCAACCCACACAGGAATTTCTTTTTTGATAATATTAACATATGCTTTTTCTATCGCCTCTCTTTTCTGCTTTGAATCGGCCCGTGCGTATATTTCAGTGGTTTGAACTGATTCGTGCCCTAAAAAGTCTCTAATGTATACCAGGTTTACACCGGCCTGAAGCAAATGCATTGATTTGGAATGCCTTAGCGAATGACAACTTATTTTTCCAGGGATAAGACTGGGATTTTTTATTCTTGCCATGTTGACGTATTTCTTCAAAATACTATTGATCCCGGCACGGGTCAACTGCTCTTTACGGCTATTGTAGAATAAAGGATTCATTCCCACATGGGCTTCAAGAAGGTTATTTTCAATCATATATCTTTTAATGTGCATTATTTCTTCTTTCATCAAGGGTACAATTCTAGCTTTATTGCCCTTGCCGATAATCTTTATTGTATAAGGTTTATTCAGGCGAATGGAAGAAGGTCTAAGATCACTAATTTCCTGTACCCTGGCCGCACAATCGTACATAAGGGCTAACATTGCAAGATCCCGTCTGCCTTTATGGGTTGATGTGTCCGGCTGTTCCAGTAAAAGTTTAATACCATCAATAGTAAGGTAATTAATGGCCTCCACTTTTGCTTTTTTTACTCTTATCGAGAGTATCCTTTGCCATTCACTGATATTCTCAGGATGTTGATATTGAAGAAAGTGGAAGAAAGAATGGATCCCGGCAAGCCGGACATTCCGCGTTGCGTCACTGCATTTTCTTTTTGACTGCAGCCAGTCCAGGAACTCAACCACGCTTTCTTTGGTGATATCCTTAAGTACTATTTTGCTGACATTTAACCTTTTTTCTTGCTCCATGAAAGAAATAAACAGCACGAATGTGAACTTATATGAGGAGATTGTATGAGTACTCATGCCTCGTTCTCCTGGAAGATACTTCGATAGGAAGTTTGTCAGATTCTTTGAAAAATCAGTTGGTTTCATCATTTCCTGTATTTGTATCGATTACTGGGAACACACTGGAACAAATATTGGATGTCTTTTTGATGAGACCCGGATACATTTCAGCAGTTAACCGAACATACTTGTCGGTGGCTTCAAGAGACTGGTGTCCTAAATAAGTGGACAGAAGAGGTAAAGAGTAATATAGTTCCAGTTCTGACTCAGACATTGAGGCTAATGAATGTACACTGAATGTATGTCTCAGAAAATCAAAACGTTTTGATTTTTTCCGGTTGTATATTTATCTTATTTAATTTTAAAAG
>Ga0209986_10001720_pt1 | contig 20738 bp, 23 predicted proteins | sample BlataG_FD_183168 | JGI IMG/M metagenome (GOLD analysis project Ga0209986, IMG submission 183168) | Deep subsurface microbial communities from Black Sea to uncover new lineages of life (NeLLi) - Black_00105 metaG (SPAdes) (version 2) | ecosystem: Environmental > Aquatic > Marine > Oceanic >... | reverse complement strand
ATACACACACACACACTATTTTGACAAGGCACTGAGCCGTCTCTTGGCGTTACCTAGATTCTTAAGAAATGTTCCCACTACTCTGCATTCACTGGTTGGAATTGTTTTATTCCCAACAGCAACCACAACATCATCAGTCCCATTGCCAGCACCAGTACCCATCAGTACGAATAATGCCAGTAGTAGTAGTAGTGCGACAACTATACTGAGAACAGCTATTACTTTCCACCATTTGGATACTTTAGCAATATCAGCATTATGGCTATGCTGCTGCTGCTGCTGCTGCTGATTTGGTCCATCTTGGTTCTGCTGCTTCATATTTCTTAATGCATCTCTCAAGCGTTGCACACGAAGTTTCACATCTGGAGGACAGACCATCAACATGCGGTCCCACTCCTTCTCATCGTCGTCAATATCTTGACTAGTATAAGAAGGGAGTAAATTACCCTTCTTTGAACCAGTAGTATTAGTACCTTCCTCTTCTTTTTGTGACAAAGAGGGCAGAACTTGGGTAGTACTATGACTCATAACATCACCACCACTCCTCTTCTCAAGATACTGGTTGCTCCCCTCTCCTCCTCCTTGTCGTTCTCGTCCTACGCATATCTTCCCCCGTTTTTCAGCCAACTTTTCCTCCACCAGGGAAATGAAGATATCAGCACTCTCGGTTGCAGATTCCAGCACACTCTTTTCTATAAATTTCTTCCACAGTGTACCCTTTCCAAATGGAATACGGAGACGTACTTCAACATTGCATCCACCTGTCTTCCTGCTTCCAAATACGCCCTCACTTGTAACACCATTGCTGCTAGAACCACTGCCAGTGGGACTATCATCATCATCATTATCATTATTATTATTATTATTACCATCAGTATCACCATTGCTATTGCTATTTTCTTCGACGTCATCATCATAGGGAGTGATGTCCCATCGAGCCAAGACTTGAAAATGGTCTCCATATGGGATATCAGGCATCACTTGCGTAGTTTCAAACACAAGATGGTGACCTTGATGCATCTGATAACGTTGAGATTGATGGCACAATGTGACTGGTGGACCTATTCTCGACTTGACCTCATATACAAATGAGACATCTCTCACCATACCCACTTGTTCATGTCGCTGCCATGGGGATATCTTGACTTGTTTGTCTCCCCGCCTCTCGTGGAATTGAGAAAAGAAGGCTGCTGATGAGTTGGAGAGGACCAAGCACCAGTACATTTCAGGAGTGCAGCTGTGCAGACGTTTTTTCAACGTTAATACAGCTTCTGGGTGAGGAGAAGGGGCTGGAGTGGAGAGGCAGCCGTGCAGGCCTGGTCCTCGACTATCATCATGTGCTATTTCCTTGAATTCTGCCTTGCATTGCTGATCGGAGATGTCTATAAATTCTGCTAATCCACCAGCAACTACATCTTCGTCACCACCATGATCACTGTCCTCTTCACTGCTGCTAGTCATGATGCTGGCATCATTGAAATTGCTTTCTAAAAAGCCATAACTAGGGTGGAGCTGAAGAGGAATAGAATCACTGCTGGAAGTCGGGAAATCGATGTCGTCATTCATAGCAGTAGCAGTAGTGCTCTGTGCCCTGGTCCCCTTGGTAGTATATTTCCTCTCGTGACTACTAGTAGATGATGTTTTCTTGGATGAGGAAGAACGACCTACACTACTGAGCCCTTTGATGAGTTTTGTTGCTACTGATGATGCCACTGCTGTCGGCGATATAGGAGATCTGGGTGACCTGGGGGACGTTGACTCCTTTTTATTACCATCAGTGGCTGGTGATGGTAATGATGATGGCGTACCACTCGTAGCAGCAGGACAAGTGAGTCCTTGTTCTTCCATCCATAAGCTCTCTATCAATGTATATGCATCTTCTCTGCTGATAAAAGATGTGAAAAACTCCCTCCTCCCGTCCTTCAAAGAAATAGAAATAGAGTTGGGAAATCCTACATTCTTCTTCTTAGCCAGCATATCTATATCTGCTATCTTGATGACTTTGATCTTGGTGTAGCCGAATAAACTACAGTAGAAACATAGCTTGCTGGAGAAGACGTACAGTCTGCCCTGGAGGAGAATTTTCTTCCTCAGGGCGCACATGTAGTCATTGATGAGATGTTCTGTTGGTGGGAGAGAGAAGAGCTTTCTGAGTTCTTCTGTTTTGTTTTGGACTCTGCTTCTCCAGCTGGTTGTAGAGGCAAGGCGACGGAGAGCAGGTTTTCGATTTTCTTCATTAATATCGTCATCATCACGTCCATCTATATTAGAGGGGGTACCGCCAGAGGTGGTTGGCCACAAGCAGCTGGTGGGAGCAGCATTGGTGGAGCTGATCTCTTGATCTGAATCATAATATGGTGGCAGGTTGAATGTAACCGACTGTTTTAACTTGGCCTGGTTATTACTACTACTACCAGGGAGGCTGTTGGGAAGCCGGGCCGATTGAGAATGATGACTTTCAGCCGTGCTTTCCTCCATTGTACATTCTATCAGACCTCTAAACAGATTAAACTTGATTTCCTCGGTTAAAAAACGCCAGCACTATTCACGGGGCCAGTTCCAGAAAAGAGTAATCATTATTGGGTAAAATGTCAACAGTTTGACGACTAGTAACGCACAATAAGTAAGAAGAGGTGGATTTTCTATAGCATAATGGTATCGAAGTGGATTAACGGATTATGGTTACAAAACTATGACATTTACGACCTGGCTAACCTCTCGTAAAAGCTAAGACAGGGGTTACCTGATGCAGAAATTCATCTTGCGACGGCATTCCAGCAGCCTCAACCCCCATCTGATCTCTCTCTCTTAGCTAGACAGACCACCACCATATACAATCTTTGACAACTCTGTCAACCCAGTATTAACACCAAACAACACCAAGGATGTAGACGCTACTATTGCTACCACTAACACTGTATTAATTAGAGCAGATGAAACACTAGGCCATTTAATCAGCCCGATCTCTTCCAGCACGCCCTCGGATAAGCTCTCTTTAGAATTTCTAGCATCTACTTTCATTGCTCTCAGCTCTGCTGCTCTACGCTGGATATCTTCTATGGTTAGTTCTTCTTTAACAAGTTTTGATTGAGGTTCGGTGGATTGTTTTGTAGGTGGGGTGTCTGGAATAGTGACTTGTTCGCTATCAGTGTCGATGGAGGAGGAGGAAGATGGGCCGTCTGGAGAACTGGTGGCTCGGCACTGGAGCGATCTTGCTGTTGATCTATGCGGTTGATGTCTAGATTGTACTTTGAATGATGTTGAGCATGGCCTAAATGTCCTTATTGCTGGACGGTGTGAAGTCAAGACAACACTTGGCATCTTGTGATTATTATTCTTATCAGGTCGGCCTAATTTTGGGAGTCTACGATTGTCTGATTCTATGCGTGAGTAAATTCAAATGTTACAGTTTCAAATTTACATGCCAACATGCTTCTCAGAGGACATACAACCAGCTTAAATGTTCCCATTCTTCTCTCCCCAGGTTTTCCCTCCCTCATGGCTCCACCACCAGGCCTCGTTTCATCCTAAATCCATCTATATAATAATAAATCAGTAACTATGTCATCATACAGAGAACGCAGCCGCTCTCCAGCAAGACACGGAGGTACTGGCGGGTATGCAAATGGCGGTGGCTATGATCGCTCTGCTGGTCGTGGTGGATTCCAAGGACGTGGTGATAGCAGGTAAGTATATATGATGAGATAACCCAGAATTATTTTCCATGCAGTTCTCATCCCTCCTAAGCCTTCTTCAATCTGTATGCTGAATCCCTAACATTTAGTTGCCCTTTTCCCTCTCAGGTATGATTCCAAGCCTGGTGGGTACGACTCCTATTCCAAAGGAGATCGTGGTGGCTTCAGTGGTGGTGGATATGGAGGTGGAGGAGGTTATGGTGGCGGCGGCGGAGGAGGAGGGTATGGAGGTGGTGGTGGCTTTGGCCAACCTCGCCACGGCGACGACTTAGACCACATCTCCCTCCCTAAGGAAACCTTCGACCACCTCCCTAAGTTTGAAAAGAACTTCTACTACGAACACCCTAACGTCTCAGCTCGTTCTGACGCCGAGGTCGAAGCTTACCGCAGCAAACGTGACATCCATGTCACCGGTCAAGGCATCCCCAAACCAGTCACCAGCTTTGAAGAAGCCTCCTTCCCTGACTATGTCCTGACAGAAGTCACAAGAGCTGGATTCACTGAACCAACCCCCATCCAAGCCCAGGGCTGGCCAATGGCTTTGATGGGAAGAGATTTGATCGGGCTGGCGGAGACTGGATCTGGCAAGACGCTGTCCTATCTGCTGCCAGCAGTCGTTCACATCAATGCACAGCCCCACTTGGGGCGTGGAGATGGGCCCATCGTCCTGTGCCTGGCTCCTACTCGTGAACTTGCCGTCCAGATTCAAGCTGAATGTGCCAAGTTTGGCTCCTCCAGTCGCATTAAGTCAACATGTGTGTACGGAGGCGCATCCAAGGGACCTCAAGCTAGGGATCTCCGTAACGGTGTTGAAATTGTCATCGCCACCCCTGGCCGATTGATGGATTTCCTAGAAACTCGTACCACCAATCTCCGTAGAGTTACCTATCTGGTGCTAGATGAGGCTGATCGTATGCTTGATATGGGTTTTGAGCCCCAAATCCGTAAAATCATCGGTCAAATCCGTCCCGACAGACAGACTCTCCTGTGGAGTGCAACTTGGCCCAAAGACATCCAAGCTCTGGCCAATGAATTCCTCTCTAATCCCTACCAAGTTGTAGTCGGAGCTGCTGATCTCAAAGCAAACCACCGCATTTCACAGATTTTTGATTTCATTGAAGATCACGACAAATACCCAGCTCTGACCAAGATCCTCGAAAAAGAGTCAGACGGCAACCGTATCCTCATCTTTACTGAAACCAAGAGGGGTGCTGATGCAGTCACCAAGCAGCTCAGGGTCAGTGGATGGCCTGCTTTGTCTATTCATGGAGATAAGTCCCAGGGAGAGCGTGATTGGGTGCTGGCGGAGTTCAAGTCGGGGAAACATCCTATTATGATTGCTACTGATGTTGCCGCGAGAGGTCTAGGTAAGTTGCTTTCCCTTTTTATTCCCTTTTGGTGATTTGGGGGTTTTATATGATTAAATTGAAAGAGTGGAGCATATCAGTAGTTCTCTACTGAGAAGCCTTCAAGGTACCTGCCCCCTTCCCATCCCCATCTATGAGGGTGGGTGGGGGTGGGGGAGGGTGTCCTTGTGTGCACGATAACTATTCCTGCTTCTGTTGTTGTTCCCTTTTTTGGTAGCTAACAAGATCATGCAGGGATAATAGACAGGTGAGAGAGGGAGAATATGATTCAATGCATCCATGATGAGCATGTGCTCCAACTCAACTGCAGGAGCATATATACACGCATTCATGACACACAGGGATTGCATGACATGAGTGGGAGATAAACAACAGACAGGATCATAGAGGAGGATGAAAACGCTGAGGAGAAGGACGGTTTTTGCCGTAGTTGCATGCTGTCTTGACCGTCTTCATCGCCTGATTACAATGAGTTATGTATGTAATTCTTTTTCTACAGAGATATAGGAAAGTGCAGGGAATCCATTCTCTCTCTCTCTCTCTCTCTCTCTCTCCATGAATTGAGAGAGTATTGAAAGAAAGAAATTTCCCGACTTTTTCCCAAATGCAGACAAAAGTCAACTTAAAAAGTAATCAGGGTGAGTATAACTCTTCTTCTTGGTATCCTTATCATCATCATCATTGTCGCCTTGTCAGTTGTCTTCTCATGTTGTAGTAGCTCTTTCAAATCGTGAATATGTTCATCAAGCACTCTCTCTCTCTCTCTCTCTCTCTCTCTCTCTCACACACACACACGCACACACACACACACACACACGTAGCAACAGTAGTAGTGGTGGTGGAGGCAGCTCCTAGCACTATAAATACTCACGAAAACTTGCTTGAGGCCTCTCTTTCTTCTTTCTCTTTTGCTCCCAACATCCTTTCTTCATACGGCTGTTCATGAACGTTCTTCTCTCTTTTACGTTTTATACCATCCTTCTTCCCCCATCTCACCCCCCTTCCCCTCTCTTCCTCTGTATTACTCTATTATTGCAGATGTTAAAGATATCAAGATGGTGATCAACTACGACATGCCCAACAACGCAGAAGACTATGTCCATCGTATCGGCCGTACCGGCCGTGCAGGGGCATTTGGTACCGCCTACTCCTTCTTCACCGTCAAGAATGCCAAGCTGGCCAGGGAAATCAGTGCCATTTTGAGTGAAGCTGGCCAACCAGTACCTCCTCAGTTGCGTACATATATGCCAATGGGAGGTGGAGGAGGTGGTGGATTCAGAAGTAGAGGGTTTGGAGGCCGTGGTGGAGGTGGGTATGGTGGAAGAGGTGGTGGAGGGTATGGAGGAAGAGGAAGAGGCAGAGGAGGCTTCAGTTCTGGGGCTAATACTGCTCCTGTTAGCAATTCTCGTTATGGAGGTGGCGGCGGTGGTGGTGGTGGTTATTATTAATTATGTCTCATCACTCGCGCCATCATGATTCTCCACTGTCTCTCCCCCCTCTCATCTCGCCCATCCCCCGTTTGATGTCTGTCTGCGTTATCTTTCTTTCTGTTCTATTATTTCTCTGCTGTACACGCACGCATGGGTGCAGTTGTGATATATGCTGGGCAATTCGATAAGTTGTAGCAGTAATACCGCTTCTTTGATAATAAAAGGTAACGAACTGGATTGTGTTATGTTGATAATTCTCCTTTGGGCAAGGTGGATAAGTTTGCTTAATAAGTTTACTGACTTATTAAGATAAGAGGGTTATTTTGTCATTTGTTTTACCTTAAGATCAGATTGTAAGGAAGGAAAAATCTGCAAGTGAGATAGTATGGTGATAAGAAAAGGAGGAGATGTTGTGGACTGTCTCTCTCTGAGGAGGAGAACAGTGAGAGAGCGGTTGGACGTGGGGGATGTCACTGTCAGCTTTGAAGACTTTAACAGGGTCATCGTTGCAAAATCAGTTAATATTTCAAAGATTTAGATTCATTGCTCGTGGCCGCAAATACCTGATAGTTACAATTAACGTTGTTTTACACACGATCTGCAATTTTAGTTGGCGCATCTATAGAAATTATTACAGTTGAGAAGCAGCGTTTGGAAATAAAAATGACTCAATTCCAGCCTAAATCAGTGCTTGTTACCGGTGGAGCAGGCTTCATTGCCTCCCACGTCGTTATTAAACTCGTGCAGAACCATCCTGAAGTCAAGGTAAGATTGCAGCCTCATTGTCCGATTAAGCAGATCTGCACGTTGACTCGCTTACTATGCTCACTCCTGAGTGTGTGAATTTGTTAATGACCAACAGATAACTCCCTACCACGTCTATTTCTACCTTTGCTAACCCCGATCCTCCTCCCCCTACCGCCGCTACCTAATCTATTCTATTCTTTGCAGGTCGTTGTCCTCGACAAACTCGACTACTGCGCCACCCTCAATAACTTGGGCTCAGTCAAGGACTCCCCTAATTTCAAGTTCATCAAGGGTGAAATCCAATCCGCAGATCTTATCATCCACGTCTTGGAACATGAGCAAATCGACACAATCATGCACTTTGCCGCCCAGACCCACGTCGACAACTCATTCGGCAATTCCCTTGCCTTCACCATGAACAACACCTACGGCACCCACGTCCTCTTGGAATCCGCTCGTCTATATGGCAAGGTCCAACGCTTCATTAACGTCTCCACCGATGAAGTCTATGGGGAGGCCAGTTTGGGCAAGAGTGAAGGTCTCAAAGAAGAGAGCACCCTGGAGCCAACCAATCCATACTCTGCTGCCAAGGCCGGAGCTGAAATGATGGCACGTGCCTACCACACATCATACAAGCTTCCAGTTATCGTCACCCGTGGTAACAATGTCTATGGACCTCATCAGTTCCCAGAGAAGATGATCCCCAAATTCACCCTGAGGGCGCTGCGCGGCCAAGATCTTCCAATCCACGGAGATGGTCTTGCTCTCCGTTCCTACCTCTATGTGGAAGACGTCGCTGATGCCTATATTACAGTGTTATTGAAGGGTAAAGTGGGTGAGACTTACAACATCGGTACTCAGAAGGAACGCACAGTGTTGGACGTTGCTCGTGACATTTGCAGCATCTTCAGCATGCCCGATTCCAAGGTCGTCCACGTACGTGACCGTGACTTTAACGACAGACGTTACTACATTTGCGACAAGAAGCTTTTGGAATTGGGATGGAAGGAAACCACACCTTGGCTTGAGGGTTTGAAAAAGACTGTTGACTGGTATAAGGAGCATGGCAGCAGCAGTTACTGGACTAATGGTAATGTGGAGGCTGCCTTGGTGGCTCACCCTACCCTGCAGATGTCCTCGATGACCAGTGGCATTTAAATACATAGAAAGAGGATAGGAAAGGGAGAGGTTTTCAGACAGGCTGGTTTCTTATTGGTTATTATTAATAAAAGCACATGCACATGGAGAGCATGGTTGATAGTATAGTTCTTAACTTGTTATTGCGAGAAGAAATAGGAAATAAGTCGTGTTGGCTTGTCGGTTGGTGGTGTATGTGCGCTCGTTTTTTGCTTCTTCTCTTTCCATACATGATATGTAAAATAATTAAAATACATCCATAAGTATTAAGTTCAGTGCAAGATCCGATCTGGATCCACAAACATTCACCACCCTCTACCCTCTTTCCTCCCTCCCCTTTCTATTCAACTTGACCATGAGTTCTCTTGCAGCATCTCCATGTAATCCCAACATTGCTGCCACCTCATCCAACCTCTCTTGTTCAGTATCCAATGCTTTAAATTTAGTCACAAGTCTCTCTTTACCACCACCACCACCACCACCACCATTACCATTTCCCTTTCTGACGACAATGTGATGCTGGCCATGTGCTGCTACCTGAGGTAGATGTGATACACATATCACTTGTTGTTGTTGATGATGATGATGCTGACCATTACCACCACCACCACCACCACCACCACCTGCCATTCTTCTAAGGATTCTTCCGATAACAAGTCCCAATCTACTCCCTATTGAAGAATCTATTTCATCCAGTACAGTTATTGCAGGCTGCTGTTCAGATAATGGGGCTCTTATTGCTACTAGTGCTGCTGCTGCTGGTGGTGATCCAGAAGGAGAAGAATACCATACAGAGGATGGGGCAGCTTTCAGAGCCAACACTATTCTAGCAGCTTCTCCTCCTGAGGCTACAGAAGATAGCGACTTTAATGGTTCATCAGGCCCTGCTGCAAATAGAAATTCTGCGGTATCAAGTCCAACAATACTACCACTATTATTATTACCACTACTACTACTACTACTACTACTATTACTACTAAGTGGTTTACTTTGTTTGATTTTGTATATACCAGGTGCATGTCCACATTGAGCTGCTAAATCTGCTGGAATTGGCAATGCATTCCCATACTTGATAATACTCTCTCTAATACTACTATTGCTATAATCATCTTCTTCTTTATCATCTTGATTAATATAAATATCACTAATCTTGTCCCATTGTAACGACACATCAAACTGAGCGGAACCCATGGCCAGCTCCCCCAACATTGCAGTAACAGCAGGCCCCAAAGCCTGGGCAGCCTCCCTCCTCCCTTTGCTCAATGCCACAGCAGCCTGCTGAGCCCTTTTCAACCTCATCTCAGCATTGCTTTCTATTTCTTCTCTTCTTCCCTCCATCTGGTAGTACGCGTCCAGTTGAGCTTCTATTGCTGCTGTTTTTTCTATTAATTCGTCAACATCTACAGCGTCATATTGTTTGCATAATTTGGTTAGCTGTTCAAGTCGGGCAGACATTTCGTCATAGTGTTGTTGACTAAACCGATGTGTTCTGGCGTATCGTTTAATGCCTTCTCTGGCTAGGCGTATTGACTCTCTTGCTTGAGATAGGGATTCTAGGATGTCCTCCAATTGACCCCTTCCATCCTCCTCCTCCTCCTCATCATCATCATCATCATCATTGGCATCATCTTCTTTATCGCCATTATTATTATTATTATCAGTCCTACCATTAGTCTCTTCCAAAGCGGCATCTACTCTGTGCTGATCGATCAACACACTCCTTATACTCTGCTCCACTGTAACTAGAGCATCACTCACTCCACCCTCCCCCAGACTCACAGTAGCCATCTGACACCTCTCACTTGATGATCGTTGTGAATCCAGCTTCTTCATCTGTCGTCTCAGCAATCTATCTTCACCAGCCATGCATCCTACAAGTCTAAATACCTGATCAGCCATTTCTTGGAGATGCAATCTTTCTTCTTCATCACCTAGGGCTTGGAATGCAATTAACTGACCTCTTGTTTCTTGCAGATCTTTCCATGCATTCCTAAATTCACCCAGTAAATCATCACTACTATTACTACTACTATCATTACCAACCATAGTGTCTAAAGTAGCAAGTTGATGTGAAGATTCTCTCATACTGAGACTACTATTCTGACCATTCATATCAATAAGATATTTACTCACTTCTCTGACTGATTTCAATGAGACACTGGCTCCATTAATAGTGCATTTACTCCTGACCTTACCCACTTCTCCCTTTTTATTCTTCTTCTTTCCATTATTATTATTATTTCTACTGGCTATAATAGATACTTCTCTTTGAATAATTAGAGAGTTGGTAGTGGTAAGAGAGGTAATAGCCTTGGGTGGCAGTTGTAAGGTGTCTTGTAAAAGAGATACCAGTACAGGGAGGTCTTTGGTTGCTATAGATAGAGTGCCTTGAATGGTGCATGATGGAGAAGGAGATCTGATCATGGTGGTATCCGATTGGGCACCCAGAAGTTGGTTGATGGCTTCGATGAAGACTGATTTACCCGATCCTGATTCTCCAGTGATGACATTAAGACCTGGATGGAGCGTGATTGATTGGTTGTCTACGAGGGCGAAGTTTTCTATTTGGATTTGGGAGAGGAAGGTGGAGGTAGGAGCGGGAGTGGTGGTGGGAGTGGAGTCAGAGGGAGAGATTGTGGGAGAAGTGGAAGGATTTTGTGCTGAGACGAGGGATGTTGATCGTCTTAGGTTTCGTGAGTTGTTGCTACGGCCATCGTGCGGTGATACGTGCACATTGTGCGTTGGAAGGAAAACTCGCTGGGTGCTGTATTTTGAAAACGATTGACCTCGTAGTTTGCAAAGGATTGTCTTTATTGTATAATCCATTGTATGCGTTTAGCATACAATGGTATTTTCGATGAAATGAAGAATTGTGCCTGGAGAACGACCTTAAAATGTTGGATCCTCCCTTCCATCTTCCAGCCTTCTTCATCATCTCAGATAATCTGAGAGCCAAAGGAGATGGGTCTCTTGGGAGCTGTTGACATTGCATATGTGATCATTTACAGGCTGGCTGAAGGATAGAGTGATAGAGCAGCAATGCCAGAGCAGTTTGATAACTGCTCATGAGATAGCCAAACGTTGGTGCCACTGTCAGTCGACACGTGCACGGAGGTGGAGCTTTCTTCTTTCCTCTAGAGGATAGATCTATCCTCTTCTGTCCTCTTCAGCTCGAGTCCAGGAATAATTGAAAACTTTCACATTTGTCAAAATACTGAGAAATCTCCAGAAAATAGCAAGCTATAGATTATCACTCGGTTAATCACTTGCAAAGACGTCTTTAATCTTAAAGGGAGGTTTTCAGTTTCTTCACGAATAACACGCCCAAAGAAGCCTTGAGCTACTCCAATCATCACACTGAGGTCTTATATATTTAATTTGTGGTTCCACCGTCCCTAAACACACTAAACACCCAAGTTTTCTCAGCCCACAATGATCAAAGGAACCTTCACTGTCATCATTTTTTCCCACCTTTTTTCTGTGGCCTATTGTGTTGATGCCTCCAACTTCCCTACTAAACCTTTGGCAATTGTTGGTGCTTTTGTGCTTGCCTTCATATTTATTTTGGTATATTATTGTTGCTGTGGCTGTTGTAGAAGAAAGGAATTTAACAATGAGGCTGCAGCTGCAGTAGACAAGGACGGGGAAGGAGGAGAGGAGATTGGCAAGCAGCCTTCTACCACCATCCCAACTGCCATCAATAACACACCTAGTGGCATTCTCTCACCACCATCCAATCATCCTAGTCACACTTATTCATTCTCAACTGTACCATCAATGATATCACCACCACCACCTTTCAAAACATCTATGGCGTACAGCAATTCATCAATCAATTCAGATTTCAAATAATAATTTACCTGCTGTGCAGATGATCACCATCATGATGATTCTCACTTATGCCTATACTCTTTGTTTCAAAAATTGCCAGTCTTACATGTATGCATGTAAAACAAATCTTTCAATAAAGCCCAAATCAAAACAAATTCATTCCTTCTTTCTTTCTATCTTTCCTGTTCCAGTGTTGTACTATTAGGTAATATAAAATCTGTTTTCTTTTTCAACCCTCCTCAAGTACATCTTCCCTTTCCCCATCAGATTTAAGCAGTAGCAGCCTCCAGTGGCTTCTCCTCAGTAGCATCAACCACCTTTGGCCACCTCAACATGGTGTGCCTGTCTCCATACACATTATCAACACGCGAGGTAGATGGCCAGAACTTACCATCTCTCAACCAAGGCAGAGGATAGGCAGCCTTCTCACGACTGTATGGCCTGTTCCACTCATCAGACAACACTGCAGCTGCAGTGTGTGGAGCGTGCTTCAACACATTGTTACTCTTGTCAGCTTTGCCTGCCTCAATCTCTGCAACTTCTTCTCTGATGCCGATAAGGGCATCGCAGAAGCGGTCCATCTCAGCCTTACTCTCACTCTCAGTTGGCTCAATCATCAGTGTACCAGCAACTGGCCAGGACATGGTTGGGGAATGGAATCCATAGTCAATCAATCTCTTGGCAACATCTTCTGCTTCAATGCCTGTGGCGTCGGTCAGAGGGCGCAAGTCCAAGATAAACTCGTGGGCGCATGTGCCAGCTGGTCCTTTGAACAGAATGGGGAAGTGACCTTCCAGCCTCTTTGCCATGTAATTGGCACCCAAAATAGCAGTCTTAGAGGCATCAGTCAGTGCCTGGCTGCCCATCATTGAGATGTAGGCAAAGGAGATGGGGAGAATGAGGGAGGAGCCATATGGAGCAGCAGCCATGCATCCAAACGCTTGAGAATCATCTCCACTGAACCCTGGATAAGCTCCAGTCTTGATGATTGGATGGCTTGGGAGGAATGGTGCCAGGTGCTTCTTGACACCAATGGGGCCCATACCTGGGCCTCCTCCACCGTGGGGAATACAGAAAGTCTTGTGAAGATTCAAGTGACAGACGTCGGCTCCAATAAGACCAGGGGCAGTCAGTCCCACCTGAGCGTTCATGTTGGCACCATCCATGTAGACCTGTCCACCATTGTCGTGGATAATCTTGCAAATCTCATCAACTCCGTCTTCATACACACCGTGGGTGGATGGGTAGGTGATCATCAATGCAGCGAGTTTCTCCTTGTGTTGCTCTGCCTTGGCCTTGACCTCTGCAATGTTGACGTTACCCTTGGCATCAACTCCAACGGGGACGATGGTCATGCCGGCCATGATGGCACTGGCTGGGTTGGTTCCGTGAGCAGAGACTGGGATGATGCAGACGTTGCGATGAGCATCTCCGCGGGATCTATGGTACCCACGGATGGACATGAGGCCAGCGTATTCACCAGATGCACCACTGTTGGGTTGGAGGGAGACGGCATCAAAGCCGGTGATGACTGCCAGTTGGTTGCCCAGCTCGTTGAACATCTCTTGGTAGCCCTCTGCTTGGTCCAATGGGACAAAAGGGTGGATGTTGGCCAGCTCTGGCCATGTGATTGGGATCATCTCTGAAGTTGCGTTCAGTTTCATGGTACAGGAACCTAGTGGAATCATGGAGTGGACCAAACTGAGATCCTTGTTTTCGAGCTTCTTCAAGTAACGGACCATTTCATGTTCTGTGTGGTAGCTGTTGAACACTGGGTGCTCCATGAAGGAAGAAGTACGAGAGAAGTCTCCTCCAGTCTTAATCTTAGCATCTACACTGCTAGCAAGGGATTCTGCAGCGAATCCGGGAGCCTTGTTGCCATTCAACAAGGTCAACAGCTCGTCAACATCAGCCAGGGTGGTGGTTTCATCAAATGAGATGGTGATGTTGGACTGATCCAACAGGCGGAGGTTGATACCAGCTGCTTCAGCAGCCTTGACAATCTTGGGAGCATCCTTGGTGGTAATTCTCACAGTGTCGAAGAATGGCTCAGATGGGACACCAAAGCCAAGCTTCTCAGCACCAGCTGCCAGCACGGCAGACAGGCCATGCACACGATCTGCAATCTTGATCAAGCCCTCAGGGCCGTGGTACACACCATACATAGCTGCCATGTTGGCCAGCAGAGCTTGGGCTGTACAGATGTTGGAGGTAGCTTTATCTCTGCGAATGTGTTGCTCTCTGGTTTGCATAGCCATACGAAGAGTGGGTGCTCCAGTAGCATCGCGACTGATCCCAATGATTCTCCCTGGCAAGAGACGTTTGTATTCATCGTGGCAAGACAGGAAGGCAGCATGTGGTCCACCATAGCCCATGGGGACTCCAAATCTTTGAGATGATCCAATGACAATATCAGCTCCCCATTCACCTGGTGGAGCCAGCTTGGTGAGTGCCAGCAGGTCGGTGGATACGCAGACTTTGACCTTGGCGGCCTTTGCCTTTGAAGCCAGTGTCTTGTAGTTGTGGATGGTACCGTCAGTGGCAGGGTACTGCACCAGCACACCACATACATCATTAGCAGAGTAGTCAAACTTAGATTCCTCCACCACCTCTACCTGGAGACCAAGTCCTTCTGCACGTGATTGACACACGGCAATGGTCTGTGGATGGCACTTGGAAGACACCAGGAAACGGACCTTCTTTCCTCTGGCAATGGCAGAGCACATGGTCATTGCCTCTGCAGCAGCTGTAGCTTCGTCCAGCAGACTGGCGTTGGTGATTTCCATTCCCGTGAGGTCGCTGACCATGGTTTGGAAGTTGAGTAGAGACTCCAGACGACCTTGGGAGATCTCTGCCTGATATGGCGTGTATTGGGTATACCAGCCTGGGTTTTCTAAGATGTTTCTGAGGATAACTGGAGGAGTGTGGGTACCGTAGTAGCCCATACCTATGTAGTTTTTGTATAGCTTGTTCTTAGAGGCCATTTCCTTGAACATGGAGAGGAATTGAGACTCTGTGAGGCCTTCGTGGTAGGCGCCGAGGGGCATGCCATCGGTACGTTTGATGGATTGGGGGACAGTGGCCTCGATGAGGGCGTCGGCGGATTCAAAGCCGCAGAACTGGGCCATGGCATCCATTTCTGGTTTGGTGAGACTGTTGTGACGAGGTGCAAAGCTGTAGAGTAGAAAATAGAGGGGGGAAGGGGAAGGTGAGATTTTGTGTGCTTGGTTAAAAATAGAGAGAGAATTGTATATATTTCTTAACAACTCACACATCGCTGGGTTGGAGAGCAGCTACAGAGATGCTGCGAGCACCTCCAAATTTAGCCAAAGCCTGGAGGCTGTGTGGGAGGAATGGAGAGGAGCCTGTCGATGGAGAGAGAGGGAAGGCTGTGGGTGTGAGAGGGTTGAAAGGAGTGGTGTGTGTGAGGGTGAGAGGGAAAACACTACCACCTGAGAGATTGGGTGCGGAGAAGACAACGTGGTAGTGCTTGGTGACTACAAGGGTTGGGAAACATATCCGAGGGTATGGAGATGTGCTTTGAATGACGATGAAGAACCCCAGATAGAAGGATGGAGAGGATTAAGCCCCACCCACCCACCCACAATACTGATCGACTCTAATGCGGGCCCTCTGTCCAGCACATTGCTCTTTAAAAGCGATCACACGTACCAGCATATTGAAGGGGTCTCAATGACGAAGTTGAGAAAATGCGTTTGCTACTTGCGCCAGTCACATTGCCCATGGCATTTCCAATAGATGAGGGAGCTGCAGACTCTTGGGAGGCATAACGCCTCAGAAGGCCTCCCAATCTCACTAGGGAGCGGTTACGACCCATCTTAATCAAATGAATCAAATTTAATGTACCGATGGTAGCTTTCCTACCTCTCTCATAAATCCTCAAAACCACACCCTCCTATCCTCCTGTCTAGAGCAGAGCCTCTCTTCTCCCACCCACACATTTGCCCATTGCCCCCATTTTTCAGAAATCACCTATATATGTATGTATGCCACCCTAACTAATTCCTCTTTCTATATGAAATTACATACCATTGCTATACATAATACATACACATACAGAACCCTACTATATAAGAACATCATACTGCCTTCCACCACCACCTCTTTGCCCGGTCAACCCACCCACCACCAGGAGGTGGTAGTGGAGCTGTCTTGCTAGCATCCTCCTCCTCGCCATCCTCCTCCTTCTCCTCCTCACCTATATTATTATTCAAAACTCCACTAAACAGCTTGGCCTCTGCTCTGCTCTCTTCCTCCATTGTCCTCCTCACAGTAGCCATTTCCCTCCTTATAGCTCCATCCCCAGGAGCATGTATCAGTGCTTTCTTTAAATCCTCCATTGCCCCCTCCGTCTGGCCCAATGCATGCCTTGCTATCCCTCTTCTATACAATGCCTTAGCATTATTTGGATCTATGTAGAGAGCTTCTGTTGTCGCTGCAATGGCCGCTGGGTAATCTTGTAATTTCAAATGACATGCTGCAGAGTTAAGGAGAATAGGGAGTCTAATAGCATTAGCTTGGTCAAGATGAAACCCTTCTAATTGCATGAGGAGGTCTTCTGTTATGAAGGAAGAAGCTAGGCGGTAGCTAGAGAGAGCTTGCTCACTTTGACCTGCAGCATGAGCGGCATTGCCCTCTGCTTTCCGACGTTGTGCTGCCTCTAGACGTTCTTCAAACATCATGGATCCTGGGTCTTTGTCTTCATCTACTTCCCCCCAGTCTATTAATTCTACTTCGTATTCTAAGGAGGCATTAGAGGGGACGGTGGGGAAGGAGAAGCTGCCGTTTTCTCCGAATCCATAATGGGGGGAGACGCGGAGGAGGGAACGCTCTCCTCGCTGCATGGTGGCCACAGCGAGATGGAGGCCTAGCTCGTTTTTAATGGTGTCCCTGCCTGATACGATTGTGAATGGTTCTTGGGAGGATGTCTCTTGTTTTGTGTCCATGAATATATCTTGTGTGTCTGCTAATTTCCCTATGTAGTGAACTGTAATTTGGGTTTGGTTTGGTAGGTGGGAGAAGGATGAGGAGAGAGAGAGAGCGGTGGGTGATGATCAGCGTGTCACAGAAGATGTGCAATATGGCTGGGTTTAAGAATGTATTAGGACATGTAGACGTACCTAAACATCTTGCATGTGGAGGAGGTATCTCCCCATGCCCAGGAGTTAATATTATTTTCGATAATCCGCCATCTTCAGTGATTTGAATCTCTTCCTCGTTTTCGGCAGACATTTTTGATCAGCCTGTATGTCTGTACTCGATTAATCACAATAAAATCATTCAGTATGGGTATTTCACTAAGATGCATTTAAGCTACACGGCCATAACCAACTAGCTGGATACATTTTGACTTGTGATCGCGGGTCAGCCCATCCAAGATTGGACATTCGTGTCAACCAGACACGTCCTTGTTGGGGATATAAGATGCTAATATATGCCCAGTTCCAAGCACATATAATCGTATATAGACGTCCAGAAGTTTGCTAGCAAGGGTTTTAATTCCAAAGCAACCTTCTTTGCTGGAGCACTTCTCTCTCTCCAGCTGGCATAACCATAGCAAAACAAAAAAACCTCCTTATAATGGCACTCCTTCGTTCCATTTCCCTCGTTCTCACTCTCTATTGCATCTTTAGCAACGTTACTGCAAGCAGCAGGCACCTTAACCAGCAGACCATCCCAATTACCGACTGCTGCCAGAGCCTCACCTCCATTGATTTCACCTCCAACCTCCCCGTCGTCATCATCCAGCAGTCTCCTCAGACACCCATCGAGATGACCTATCCATATGACAAGTCCATTGCCAACCTCTGCACCTGTGGATCCATTGCAGAAGACTACAACGGCTTCATTGAGATCAAAATTAGAGGCAATAGCAGCACAAAGAATGCCAAGAAAAGCTACAGGGTAAAATTAGTCGACAAAGATGGGGAAAATAACAACTTTGAGCTGCTCGGAATGCCAAAGGAAAATGACTTTGTGTTCTATGGTCCTGAAGGTGAGCGCTCTTTGGGTCTGGAAAACTACATTACATACAACATGTTTAGCGCCACAGGCAATTGGGGTCCAAGAACCACATATATGGAAGTGTTTGTTACTGAACAAGGTCAGCCTCTTTCCATTGACGACTACAATGGAGTCTACCTGCTAGTGGAGAAGATCAAAAGGGACAAGAATCGTCTTGATATTGCAAAATGGGATGATGCATTGCCTGGACCAATCAAGGGAGGAATGGTGTTTGCATATGAGAATGACAACCATGGCAGTGGGGATCTCATTGCTGGTCCAGCTGACGGCATCGACGAGCCCTTTGTTATTGAAGAGCCGGGAAGGAGTAACTACACACCTGAAGCTGGTGAAGCACTGATTGACTACGTCAATGCCTTTCAGAAAGCCCTGTTTAATGCAGACTTCAGTACTGCCACTAGTAACAGCACTCAGCTGGCTGAGTACAACCAGTATATTGATCAGCAAGGCATGGTTGATTACTTTTTGATGGTGGAGGTGACGAAGAACCCAGACGGCTATAGAGGGTCTACTTATTTCTACAAAGACCTTGATGCTCCTATTGGTGGAGCCGTTCCTTGGGATTACAATGAAGCATATGGTCTATGCTGTGGCTTCCCCATTGAAGGATACAATGAGGGTGGCGCCAGTGGTCCCGGCATCTCTGGAGGGTCTGCCATCTCTTCAAATGGCTGGAGGTTTAACATTTGCGAGGACCCAGAAAGATGTGTGTGGCACTCATCAGATGGTATCAGCATCTGGTTCAGAGCTCTGTGGAGAGATCCTGTGTGGAGAAGTGCCGCAGCTTCTCGATATGCAGAATTGAGGGCAGGACCATGGAGTGATGCCGCAGTGACTGCTATTATTGACGGTGCTGTTGAGGATCTGGCACAGGGGGCCAGTGCTCGTAATTATGAAAAGTGGGCAGATGTGATGGATGTGGAGGTGCCACCGGGCCTGCCAAGTGGACCAGGTCAGTGGGAGGCACGTGTGGAGCAATTGAGGGGGTGGTTGTCGGAGAGACTTGGGTGGATGGATGAGGAGCTGGCTGCTGTCAGTGGTGGTGGTGATGGAGGGGGAGCAGCAGTGACGGTGCAGGAAGTGGAGGCCACAGGAGCATAGAGTTGTCTCGGCAGTGTTTCTGCTGTTACTAACTATCAAATTCGAATTTTTTGTATTTAACCATTCAATGAAACAGATTTAAAAGGATGTAACTGTCTATTTTGATAAGATTACATCAATTATGACTAGGTCATGTTTCTGCTCTACCCAGAAACAGAGACTTTGGCGTTAGCTTCTTGGTCAGACGGTACCCAGTACTCCAGTCCTAGAGCAACCTAGGGTGTGGACATTACGCAAAACCTGCCATAAACATAGTATTTAATATCATAAATTTAAGTCCAATTAAGATTATTACTCCAGAATTTAGCGAACGCCATATTTCGCATTCAAAGCAAACTTCTTTGACCAAGGCTCCTTGTGTGAGATCCAGCTTTGGGTCAGTAAAATGGCAATCCTTTGTTCATTAACCCTTGTTATCACTATTACCTGCTTGATAACCAATGTGTATGCAACAAGTAGACATCTAAGACAGCAGGGACCGTCCCAAACTGATTGCTGCCAACGGCTGGCCAACATCGATTTCACGTCCAACCTTCCCGTCATTGTCATGCAGCAGTCTTCCCAGAATCCGATTGGACGAGGTGACAGGGTGCCTTTGGGCAACCTCTGTACCTGTGGATCCATTGCAGAAGACTATGATGGATCTGCAGAAGCCAGGATCAGGGGAAATAGTAGTGCAAACAATGCTAAGAAAAGCTATAGGGTAGCATTGAGACACGAAGATGGAGAAAACAACAACTTTGAGCTGCTCGGAATGCCAAGGGAGAATGACTTTGTGTTCTATGGTCCTGAAGGTGAGCGCTCTTTGGGTCTGGAAAATTACATTACATACAACATGTTTAGAGCCACAGGCAATTGGGGTCCAAGAACCGTCTATGCTGAACTATTCTTGACAGAGGAAGGCCGCCCTCTTTCCATTGACGACTACAATGGAGTCTACCTGCTAGTGGAGAACATTAAAAGGGACAAGTATCGTCTTGATATTGCAAAATGGGATGATGCATTGCCTGGACCAATCAAGGGAGGAATGGTGTTTGCATATGAGAATGATAATCACCGTAGTAGGGACATCATTGCTGGTCCAGCTGACGGCATCGACGAGCCCTTTGTTATTGAAGAGCCGGGAAGGAGAAACTACACACCTGAAGCTGGTGAAGCACTGATTGACTACGTCAATGCCTTTCAGAAAGCCCTGTTTAATGCAGACTTCAGTACTGCCACTAGTAACAGCACTCAGCTGGCTGAGTACAACCAGTACATTGATCAGCAAGGCATGGTTGATTACTTTTTGATGGTGGAGGTGACGAAGAACCCAGACGGCTATAGAGGGTCTACTTATTTCTACAAAGACCTTGATGCTCCTATTGGTGGAGCCGTTCCTTGGG
>Ga0209986_10001719_pt1 | contig 20739 bp, 16 predicted proteins | sample BlataG_FD_183168 | JGI IMG/M metagenome (GOLD analysis project Ga0209986, IMG submission 183168) | Deep subsurface microbial communities from Black Sea to uncover new lineages of life (NeLLi) - Black_00105 metaG (SPAdes) (version 2) | ecosystem: Environmental > Aquatic > Marine > Oceanic >... | reverse complement strand
TCCTAGGACGAAGCGGCTCTATCATCAGTTGATACCGGTCTCTTCGGCAGACAAGAAAACGATCAAGAGGCTCTTGCCTTACACATAGAGCCTTGAATAGCGGCGGAAGCATCTATGGCTCCGCCAAGCTATTCCTGTCTGCGCTTATGGGGACAGTTATCAATATGGGGTTGCGCTTTGGAAACTTGGAAGGCGGAGCAGGTGAGGGATCTCAGGGGGGGATGAACGGTTTGAAGAAATGAATGATGGGTTGAATCACGCAATAATTTCACATGAGGGGGATGATTTTGCCAAGATCTAGAAGCGGAAAAGTCAGTCACCGGCGTCACAAAAAGGTGCTTGAGCTAACCAAGGGACATCGGGCTTCAAGGCACAAGCTATATCGGGATGCTCACGAATCCATGCTTCATGCTTTGCACTATGCCTATTGTCATCGTCGTGAACGGAAAGGTGATTTCAGAAGGCTATGGATTACGCGCATTAATGCTGCATCGAGGGCTAGCGGGCTTTCTTACAGCCGGCTTATGTCTGGATTAAGGAAAGCAGACGTAGGGATAAATCGCAAGATGCTTGCTGAGATGGCGGTTAGGGATCCTGGAAGCTTTGCTAAACTGGTGGCTTCGATAGGAGCTGGAGACCAGTCTTGCCTCGAATAATGCTGGAACAGCTAGAAGAGCTTCACGTCCAAGCTTTGGACGAGCTGAGCAGAATTAGTGAGCCCGACGAACTCGAGTTGTGGCGTGTTCGTTATCTGGGTAGGAAAAGCGGGGTGACTCAAGTCTTACGCTCTCTGGCTAGCTTGCCTTTGGAGGAGCGGCGGAAGGTAGGAGCGCGGGCCAATGAAGTCAAGAGCGCTTTGGAATCACGGCTAATTGAAAAGAAGAGGATTGTGGAAGAAGTCCACCTCATTTCTGCTTTAGAGCAGAAGAGGTTGGACGTTACGCTGCCCGGGAGGCCCGTCTCTACAGGACGGTCTCACCCCATCACCCAGACACTGGGAGAAATCTGTGATATTTTCAAGAGCATGGGCTTTCAGGTCTTTGAGGGACCTGACGTGGAGTGGGATTACTACAACTTTGAGGCTTTGAACATCCCTCGTTACCACCCGGCTCGTGATATGTTTGCCACTTTGTGGATAGACTCCGAGATGGAGGGGAGGCTTTTGCGCACCCACACTTCACCAATGCAAATTAGAATTATGGAGAAAACACGCCCACCGATAAGGGTTATCGTACCAGGGCGAGTTTACCGATATGAGGCAACCGACGCCACCCACGAATCCATGTTCTATCAGGTTGAAGGGTTGGCTGTGGATGAAAATATCACCTTGGCTGATTTGAAAGGCACTCTATTTGAATTCTGTCGTCGTCTTCTCGGCCAGGAAAGGAGAGTTCGCTTCCGCTGCGACTATTTCCCCTTTGTGGAACCTGGGGTAGAAGTGGCTATCGACTGCTTGGCGTGTAATGGAGGCGGCTGCCGATTATGTGGCTACACGGGCTGGATTGAAATACTGGGTGCCGGGATGGTGCATCCCGACGTTCTTAGGAAGCTCGATGTCGATCCTGAGGTTCATAGCGGCTTTGCTTTTGGCCTGGGCGTTGAACGTATTCCTATGCTTCGCTATGGCATAGAGGATATTCGCCTCTTCTACAGTAATGACCTGAGGTTCTTGAAGCAGTTCTGAATTTCTGAGAGCTAAGATGAAGGTTTCACTTAAATGGCTTAAAGACTACGTCGATATCAAGGTTCCTCTCAAGGAACTGGCTGAGAGGCTAACCATGGCTGGTCTGGAAGTCAAAGGGATGGAGGTACTGGGTGGTAATTGGGAGAATATTGTAGTGGGGGAGGTAATAGCCGTAAATCCTCATCCCAACGCCGATCGCCTAAGGCTAGCTAGTGTTGACCTTGGCGGGCAGCAGGTTACGGTGGTTTGCGGTGCCCCTAACATCAGCGTTGGTCAGAAGGTGCCTTTCGCTCATTTGGGAAGTCGGCTCGTAGATGGTCACACTGGTGAAGTGGTGACTCTGCAGCCGGTTAGGATCCGCGGGATTGTTTCTGAGGGCATGGTTTGCTCGGAAAAAGAATTAGGGATTTCCGATAGCCACGAGGGCATCATGGTGTTGCCGCATGAGGCTGGCACAGGTATGGCTCTTAACGAGTATCTGGGGGATGTGATTCTTGATGTTGACATAACACCGAATCGCGTGGATTGCTTATCCGTAATGGGCGTTTCGAGGGAAATTGCTGCCCTTACTGGACAGCTGCTCAACTTGCCCGAGATTTGTTATGAAGAGACAGAGGCTTCTATAGATTCGTTTGTCTCCGTTGACATAGCCGACCCGGACCTATGTCCCAGGTATTGTGCCAGCTTAGTCAAGGGGGTGAGCATGGCTCCGTCCCCCGATTGGCTGCAACAACGCCTGAGTAGCTATGGAATGCGGCCGATTAACAACGTGGTTGATGTTACCAACTATGTGATGCTGGAATATGGCCAGCCTCTTCACGCCTTTGATTATAACAAGCTTAAGGGCAGGCAAATTATCGTGCGAAGGGCCAGGGATGCTGAAACCATAACCACGCTGGACGGCGTAGAGCGTACACTTAACCAAGACATTTTGGTTATCGCCGATAAGAAGAGGGCTGTGGCTATCGCTGGAATAATGGGAGGGTTGGATACCGAGGTTACGGAAGAAACTGATGCCATTCTGCTGGAATCAGCAAACTTCAATCAAGCTGCCATTCGCCGGGGATGTGGTTATCTGCAACTGCGGAGTGAGGCCTCCATACGATTTGATAAGGGGCTGAGCTCGAATTTGCCATTGTTGCCAGTGGAAAGGGCTACTCAACTGATGCTAGAGCTAGCTGGTGGCAGAGCGGCTGAAGGTATAATTGATGTCTACCCTGGCAAGGGGGAATCAAAGCCTATTCTTCTTTCTGCTGAGGAGGTAAGGCGGCTTTCGGGTTTGGAAGTAAGTGTTGAGCAAATGATTGGAGTATTGAAGCTTCTGGGTTTTGAATGCCAGGACACTAGCTCACCTTCGCAAATCTCGGTTCTTGTTCCGTATTGGCGAGGCGATGTCAAGTGTGCTGCTGAGCTTGTGGAGGAGGTAGTGCGCATGATTGGCTATGACAAGATTCCCATTACTAGACTCAGTTCTCCTTTGCCGTCGCAAGAACCAACACTAATGCTTGACTTCAGGCAAGAGCTGAGGGATATCTTGGCAAGCTATGGTTTTCAAGAGGTGCTAACCTATTCTTTGACCAGTTTGGAGAAGCTGCAGAAGCTCTCCCCGGAACTTGAATTAGAGATCAGGCCTTTGAATGTGGCCAATCCCATGACAATTGAACAGGAGTATTTGCGTACCAGTTTGCGCGCTAGTTTACTAAGCACTCTATCCCAGAACCAGAAGATGGAAGAGGCTGGCATAAGGCTATTTGAGATTGGCAAGATATTCCTGCCGCGTGGGAAGGAATTGCCTCGCGAGAAAGAGATGCTTTGTGCTGTGCTCAGTGGCTCAAGGGCAGAATTGTCCTGGCATGGTGACAAAGAGCCGCTTGATTTCTTTGATGCCAAAGGGGTCGTGGAAAAGCTACTGAATCAATTAGGGCTAAAGGCAGTCTTCGAGGACAGTGACGATGGAAGTCTATTCCCGGGAAGAGAGGCTAGTGTGATCATCGAGGACGACAAGGTAGGTGTTCTAGGCGATTTGCATCCCAAGGTAGCACAAGCGTTTGATCTCGGTGCCGCCGTTTGCCTTATTGAAATAGACGTGGAAAAGTTGCTAGATAAAGCTGCTGAAATAAGACGCTATCAACCTATTTGCAGGTTCCCTTCAGTCACTAGAGACATCGCCTTGGTGGTGAATGAAGGAATAGCCTATCAAAAGATAAAGGAAATAGTCCAGAGCTTTCCGCTGGTAAGAGAAGTCACTCTCTTCGATCTGTATACGGGTGAGCAGATACCGGAAGGCAAGAAGTCCTTTGCCGTGAGAGTCGTTTATCAATCACCTGACTGTACCTTAACGGATGAGGAAGTCAACCAAACGCAGGAAGAAATGCTTGCTAGGTTGCATCGGGAACTAGGTGCTACTCTGAGGGGTTGATGGCCCCATCAAAGTCTCAGGGTTGAGTTTCCCCAAGGCTTCAATATCGTTTTTTCCTATCATACGCTTGGGAACTCCCTGGGTCAGCGTATGGTCCCTTGGAATACTCCCGATCATTGTAGCCGATGGTGGTGGAGTCTCGGAGGCACTAATTGAGGATTTGGAAGGTATTGAATGGCGGAGACCTCCAATGTTACGAACAATGAAGGTATTCCTTGACCAACTCCTTGAATTCGTCTCCGTTACGAATTAATCTCTCGCTCAAATCCTTATCATTGTAACTCCTGAGCGTTCGCACTAACCCGTCAATTACCAGTGGGGGAAAGATAGCCTCCCTCTGGTAGATTTTGCGATCGTTCAAGAGATTCTTGGCTGACTCCCAGCATGAGGTGGGTAGCTGTGGGAGTCTCTCCTGAATCCCCTTATGCTCAGGAGAAAAGATGTCCACGTCCACATGTAGTGCGTCAGCCAGTTCCAACGCATCTTTCATCTCCAAACCATGTCGAGCGGCCACAGCGAGTCCGGCGAGCAAAAGATGAATATTAGCGGAACCATCGGGGCAGCGAAATTCTACTGTCTGGCTATCAGAAAACTGCAGAGATTCCTCACTCGTCTGTGGGTTGGCATCTCTGACCATATCCTTAACGTTTAGCCACCCTAGCGGAACTCTCACTAACGTAGATCGGCTCCTATGACCCCAGCATATGTTTGTCGGTGCTTCCTGATGGGGGACTAATCTCAAGAAAGAAATCGGTACAGTATTGCCAAAGGCAGTCAGGGAGGGAGCCAGCGTTAGATAGCCAGCAATCGCCTTTTTTGCTATATTGCTTAGTTCGTTTCCTTTAATCATCATATTCTTTCCATCTCTAACCAATCTTGTGTGAATGTGAAGGCCGCTACCGGCATGTCCCACTGAAATCTTGGGGGCAAAGCTGATTGTTACCCCATGCTTATATCCAATCGTCCTCAATATCCATCTGGCGATAACAATCTGATCGGCGGCATCCTCTAGAGGCACAGGAAGGAACTCAATCTCATGCTGTTCCATCTCTTGGTCTTCTTCACGAATATAGCCTACTTCTTGGTGCCCATACTTTATCCTTCCTCCCGCCTGAGCAATGGCTTGCATAGCCTCACATCTAAGTCCCTCCCATTTAGAAAACGGGGAAGACTCCTGATAACCCTTCTCAGCCATAGTGGGGTAAAGACGCTGTCTATCGTAAAGAACGTAATACTCCAACTCTCCCATAGCCTCGAGAGTTACCCCGTTGCTCCTCGTTAATACCTTATGGGCGTTTTTAACAATATTCTCTGGCGACGTTGGTAGTGGAACCCCCTCCTTTGTGTAGTAAGAGCAGAGTATGTCTACTGTGGGAATAGGAGAAAATGGATTTACATAGGCCGTCTTATACCGGGGAATGACATATAGGTCACTTGAGGCAGCATCGATATAGGGTAGTAGACTGGAACCATCTACCCTTTCGCCTGTCGATAACAGTCGATCCAGTTCAGCTTTGCTGGTGATTACAAGATTTAGCGTCTTTAACCTGCCATCTCCTCCTAGATATCGGAAGTTAACCATCTCGATTTCTGTCTCCTCAATGAACCTGATCAGGTCTTGTTTGGTGAATTCCTCCGGGGGCTTTCCTAAGAACCAGACTATTTTATTCCTGTTCATTTCCGTTATGTGGTTCATACTTGCATACCTCCTTCTTTCTGATTGCAACCAACAACTTCAGCAATTACTGTGAACTGTTCCATCTCACACTCGGTAACCAGAACTAGCACTACAGACGAGCTCCAGGGATTGTCTAACCCGCGCTGGTCTCCGATATTGTAACATTCGCGCTAGTGCCTATAAAACTGACTCTCTTCCACCTCCTCGATGAGCCTCAGTTCAGGCTATTTCGTATTTGTCCAGATATTCAAAGGGCACAATCGGTCGCCCAATGGAATTTGAAAAGGGCTTGCGCTGGTGTCCATGCTACGCTGATGGATCTTTGGTATCAAGGTGGAGTTGGCTGATTAGGAGGGGTGGGACACAACGAGGCCAGCTAGACTATGTCCCATTCCTACCTAGTCAGAGCAGGACAGTCAATCGTTGCCGGGAGGTTGAAAGCTAAGTCGCTAGCCAGAAGGAGAAGTAACCAACAACTGAACGAATGGATAGGAGGCACAACATGCGTGAGAAGGTAGAAACGGTTCTAAACGAACTAAGGCCTGCTTTGCTGGCAGATGGTGGTGATGTGGAGCTGGTAGACGTCAGCGACGGCGTGGTGACATTGAGACTGACTGGCGCCTGTAATGGCTGCCCGATGGCGGTTGTGACACTAAGGGATGGTATTGAGCGGGTGCTCAGAGAGCAAGTGCCTGAGGTCAAAGAAGTGGTCGCTGTCTAGGCGACTGGACTCTCGCTCTCGCTGGTGATGTGGGTTTGCAGGTGGGGTGGAGGGGGCAGGTGAAGGACAATGCCAGGAATGCGGGATGGGCAGAAAATCTGGTGAAGGAAGACCGCGCCAGGAAGGACAAAAAACAGCTTAGCTGAGCCTTGGCGCACATACTGATCGACGAGAAGTAGTGAGGCCACCGGGAGATGCCGATGGTTTTGGGAAACGTTGGAAATGTGAGGCAAGTCCTCTGCGAGGAGGAGGAGTTGCCTGTAGCTAGCGAGGAGATTGGGGAAGGGGATTTCCCCGGCATTGAGGTTGCTCCTTTGCCGGGGGAAGCTGAATTCGTGGGGGATTCGCTGAGCCTGTACCTCGCAAAATGTGGGCAAACACCTCTTCTCAATGCCGAGGAGGAAAAAGGCCTGGGCAGGCGGATAGAGGCCGGGAAGCATCTTTCCGAGCTTGAGCAGGAGTGGGTTGCTAAGCATGGTATTTGGCCATTGACAAGCGATCTATTGGCAGTATTGCTGGAGCGCTTCTGCCAGGGAGGTTTGCTCTTTGAGACGCTTTGCCAGTATCTTGAACTCCCGCCGAATGAAGGTATAGCGCGCAGGGTATTGGATGCAGACCTACGCTGTGCCATCGATGGCCATATTGATCAGGATGTAAGCAGCGCCATAGCTCAGGCCACTGGAGCAAGCCAGGCTCGTACCCTTCTGGCTTTGATTCAACTGTCACGGGACAGTGGACTGATAGCCTGGCACATTTTGGGGCGAGTGGGCCAGGCAAGCTCCGTCGCTCAGTTTGAGGATGCGCTGCAGACACGAGAATTTGGCGACAGACTGAAAAAGCATCGCTCTGAACTTGCCGTCCATCTTGAGCGGATAAGAGAAAAAGCACGCCAGGCAACTGACCACCTGATTCGAGCGAATCTGTTTTTGGTAGTCAGCGTGGCCAAGAAGCATATCGGTCGGGGACTGCCTCTAGCAGACCTCGTCCAAGAGGGCAATATTGGGCTAATGCGGGCAGTGCAAAAGTTCGATCACCGCAGAGGCTACAGGTTCAGCACCTGCGCTACTCCCTGGATTTGGCAGGCAATTCACCAGGCTATCGCCGACCAGTCACGCACCATGCGAGTGCCCACACAGGTGATCCAGACTATGACAAGGCTAGGTCAGATGAGTTATAGATTGTCCCAAGAGTTCGGCCGTCAGGCGACCAGCGAGGAGTTAGCTTGCGAAATGGGAATCTTGCCAGAAAAGGTGGAGTGGCTGCTCGAGGTGAGTTCCAGTGCCCCGATTTCTCTTGAGACACCTCTTGGGGAAGAGGGGTCCCGACTCGGGGATTTCATGCGGGATCAGGCCATGCCAGACCCTGCGGAGACGGCTGCGGCAAGCCTGCTTAGTGAGGAAGTAAGCAGAGTTCTGGAGTCGCTGTCAGCCCAGGAGCGGCGTGTCATAGAGATGAGGTTTGGGCTGGGTGATGAATCCAGCCGAACCCTGGAAGAGGTTGGTGCAGAGTTAGGCTTCACCAAGGAGCGGATACGCCAGATTGAAAAAGAGGCATTGACGAGGTTACGGCATCTAAGCGAAAGTCGGGACTTGGTGGACTACCTCTCGTAACGGGTTGGCGCGACTAGGACTGGACCATCATTTGGTTGAAGCCAGGTCGGGACGGTATTGCCACTGGATCAGAAAAGCCTTCCTAAGCCAACTTGTTTTGGCAAGGGATGGACGTATGGCTACGTCCGGCATGGTGGCTTTAACAGCGCGTTGATTTCTGGGCCTGTCTTCGTGCAGTTGCCGTCGCAGCGGGTTCAAAACTGTTGTCTTCACTTTCGTTATCGCATAACAGGCAGTGAGATTGTGTGGTGGACGGCGCGCTCTTCCGTGAATGGGCGGTTGATATCGTGTCGATGTGGATTATGGTATAGTGGCAACTACTCTCTAGCGGTCAAGCGTATCATGAGGACGGCGATACTGTATAGCGAGAAGATGCGGGAATACGACTTGGGGCACGTCCTGACCGGCGAAAGGTATGAACGCTTTATGCGCTTGTTCAGGGAAAAGCTCGGTGACAATCCTGTCTTCGAAATAGTCGAGCCTGACTACGCAACCGAAGCTGACCTCAGACTAGTGCATACCCAAGAATACATCAGACGAGTAGAGAGATGCGAATCCCGCGATCCGCATGATACGCCCCTTTCTCCTCCGGTTGTGAGGGCGGCGAAACTCATGGCCGGAGCTGGCAAGCTTGGTGGAGACCTGGTGCAGTCGGCAGCATTCAGCAAGGCAATCGTCATAGGTGGCGGGGTACAACACGCAGGCAGAGATTACGAAAAGGGATTTGGTATATTCAGTGACGTCGGAATGTGCGCCGAGAACCTTATGGAGAACTATGGGCTGGAGCGGATCTTGATTCTCGACGCCGATGCTCACGCAGGAGATGGGATTTATGCCATCTTTAGGCACGATCCACGGGTACTATTCATATCTATTCACCAAGATACTCGTACTCTCTACCCCGGACCGGGCTATAGCAATCCAACGGGGGAAGGAGAAGGTCAGGGCTACTCGGTGAATGTTCCCCTGCTGCCGGGCACAGGCGACCAAGCTTACAGGCACGTGTTAGATAATGTATTCGTTCCACTAGCTGAGGAATTCCAGCCAGAAATGATAATAATGGTAGATGGAAGCGATACCCACTTCATGGATCGCATAACCCAAATGGGACTGACGCTGAGGGGCATTTACATGATTGCCGACAAAGTGAGACAGACTGCCGATAATGTGTGCCAAGGCAGAGTGATAGAATTTGCCGGGTCCGGGTACGACCCCGAGGGAACCCTATTTCCGAGGGGATGGTTGGCCTCGATCTGCGGCCTTGCGGGAATAGAGCTCGCCCTTGAAGAGCCTTATCCTCTTCCAGCGGGGCACAGGCGGGATTATGCCACTTTGGAAACGAGAAGGATAGTAGAGGCTGTCAGAGCAACACTCTCTCCTTACTGGAAGTGTTTTGCCTCGTCGTAGCGGTGGTAGTGGCTCACATCCACTGCAGCATTCGGATTGTGCTACAGGTGGCGTCTTGGAGCCTGCTCGCACTTCAGTAGAACAAGACTTTGTGTATTTGCCGGCTGAGTGGGAGAGTATTTGGTTGTGCAGTCTGCCTCAGGCTTTTCGTTTTGAGCCTCCAAGTTCCACTTGACTAGCTGAGCAAACGCTTGACTCGTATTCTGGCAAAACGCCTTCAATTGCTGGTACTCTTTCCTATGGTATACAGGTACATCGTGCGGAGCTGCTCACCGGATGGCAGGTACTGGGGCCTCCCTACTCAGCGCTGGTGCGGAAACGCCAGATGGCTATGATGCCGAATGCGGCGGCGAAGCAGACGAGGGCTAACATCTCGGGAACCACGGCGCTGAAGTCAGCGCCGAACACCATCAATTTGTTGAAGCCGGTGTTTGCCCAGGCATGAGGGGTTATCTTGGCTATGGACTGCATCCATTTGGGGAGGATGAAGAGGGGCCACCAGCAGCCTCCGAGGGCTGCGAACACAAGGGAGGTGAGCACCGCTATAGAGCCAGCACTGCGCTCGGTTTTCACCAGGGTAGCCAGCATAATGCCAAAGGCTGAGGACATAATCACCATCAGAATGGAGAGGAGGATGACGGCGGTGGGAGATAGGCCCAGGTCTATACTGAAGACCAAAATACCTACCACCCAGAGTGTCAGTATCTGAACTAATCCCTTGGCCGCCGTGCCTGTGAACATGCCCCCCAGTATGGTCTCTCGTCTCACTGAGCTAGCAAGCAGCCGTTCCAGGGTATGGTTCTGGCGCTCACGGACTATTGCTTCGGCCGACAGAGCAGCAGCAAAGAAGACGAACATCACCAGGTAGCCGGGGATGACATAGTCTGACGGGTTCTCTGCCTCTACCTCTCCCACCTGCTGCGTCCCGAACCCTATTAAGGACTGCTCTGTCCCCACACCTCCTTGACCTGAGAAAAGCTGCTCGATAGCTTGCTCAATACCAGACATGTCGCCGGTGGTGGCTAGTCCCTGCTCTATAAGCAGCGCTATGGCGGCATTGGCAGTCACCTGCTGTGAGCCAACCCGCGTAGCAATAGCCTTGGCCAGTCCATTGAGGGCGGCTCTGGTGTTGATGGCCTCCGCGTCGGCTACTACCTCAAGCTGAGCACCGTAGCCCATCATTACCCCCTCGGTGAAATCTGCTGGGAAGACCAGGAAGCCATCGAGTTCCTTGTCCTCAACCGCCTGGCGAGCCTCGTCATAGTCCTTGTCCCAGACTATTTTCGGTTCACCAGGCTGGAGTTGAGAGTCATCCTTTGTTTCCATAGCCGCGATTATCTGATGGCTCAGGCCACCCTGTGCCTCCTGTGTGACCACATGGAGTGCCAATCTGGGATCCTCGCCACCGCCACCGGGATTGAGGAAAGTGAACAGCGCTACAAAAAAGAAGGGGAAAAGTACGAAGAAGAACAAGGCTCCACGGTCCGTAGCAAAGAGTTTTAGATCTTTCAAGGTGATGAACCAGATATGCCTGAGGTTTCTCATCACTTCCTATCTACCCCCGGGCATGACCCTGAAGAGGATGCGGCTGAGACCCAGCCCGACCACAGCGACCCCTGCCAGCACTCCCAGCTGCAGACCCACATCAGCCAGAGAGCCTCCCTGGACAATTATCGTGTTGAAGGCATCGTTGGCGTAGGTATTGATGGAAACCTTGCTGAAGGCATACAGGACCGAGCCTTCGGAGATTGTAAAGAAAGTACCGCCTAGCATGACCATGATCATAGTGAGGCAGACGGCAATCCAGGTAGCCGCGTCCTCGGTGCGGGCGATGGAGGCAATGACGAGGCCTAGGGCACTGGCGGCGGCAGCGAAAATCAGAGCGATGACCAGACATTCGACAAAGGAAAGGGGAGTGAAAAGCTGGAAGACCAAATAGGCCAGGGCCAGCAAAATGAGTGTTTGGACAAAGCCGCGGGAGATACCAGACAGAAACTTGCCCACAAAGAGCTGCCCCACGCTGAGTCGCGTGGTGAGCAGCCGCTCCAGGGTTCCCTTCTTGCGCTCCTCAACGATAGTTCTGGCACTCAGGGTTATGGCAAAGAGGACAAACATAGTAACTAGGCCAGGCAGGAACTGGTTTACCGGATCAGGGCTACTGCCCACCGTTTCCTCCCTGACCCCCACAATAGGATATTCGCGTTCCCGGTCCAAGAATTTCTGCACGGTAGTTTCTATGCGGTATTGACTAATATTCGTTCCAACCAGAGCGTTTTCAACCCCACTCCGCACCTGGAATTGCTGATTCATCTCCTCAGCCAAGCCGCGAACCAGGCTGGCTACTATCTGTCCCTCCTGTCCGCCATTGCCTCTCTGCTTAAAGACCAGTTGGGCTGAGTTCCCAGAGTTCAGCTCATCGGAGAAGGCCTTTGGTATATACAGGATCATCAGCAGGTCAGACCTCTCTAACTTGGAATCCGCCTCATCCATGGAAAGCGGCTCGACGTCAAGGTTTTCAACTTCGCCCAGCCGCTCTAGAAAGAGAGCGGAGTAGATCCCTGCCTGGTCTTCATTAACTACATAGGCAGTGCCGTGGAACATAGACTGCCCGCCAAAGGCACCGTACATCAGAGCGAAGATTGCTATTGGCAGGAGGAGGCTAAAGGCGAGGTCAGCCTTGTCCTGTAGGTAGGTGCGGACTTCCCGCAGGGCGACTATTAAGGACCTAATCATATCCTTGCTAGTCGCGGAGGCTTCTGCCAGTTAGTTTCAAGAAGACATCCTCCAGTGTTACCTGTTCTGGTGGCCCGATTTGGCTCCTGAGTTGGTATGGGGTGTCCATAGCGATTATCTGGCCTCCGTCCACAATGGCCACGCGGTCGCAGAGACGGTCAGCTTCTTGCATGTAATGGGTGGTGTAGAGGATGGTTATTCCCTTGTTCCGCAGGCCCTCAATGGTTTCGTAGATGTTGTTCCTTGACTGGGGGTCTATGCCTACGGTGGGCTCATCAAGAAAGAGAAGTTCGGGATGCCCCATAAGGGCGATAGCCAGGTTAACCCGCCGTTTCATACCTCCGGAGAACTTGTCAACCTTTCCCTTGGCTCTCTCCACCAGCCCCATCAACTCCAGATGAGTCATAGCCTGGGCTCGTGCCTCCTTACCATTTAGGCCCACCATCCGGCCGAAAAAGACGAGATTATCAATAGCGGAAAGGTCTGCGTAGAGAGCGAGATCTTGGGGGCAGACGCCAATGAGACTGCGAACAGCGTCGGCATTCTGCCGTACGGAGTAACCACCTACCGTGGCGTCGCCGCGGTCCGGTTGCAGAACCGTAGACAGCATGCGTATAGTCGTGGTCTTGCCGGCACCGTTGGGTCCCAGAAGCCCAAAGATCTCACCCTTATGAATGGTGAATGAAACACCGTTGACGGCCTTATGTTCGTTGAAGCTTTTGTGCAGGTCTTGTACTATTAGAAATGCCTCCGGCATGACTTTGCCTCCTCGTTTCCCCAGCCATAACTAGGGTCTATCTGGGTTAGGCTGGATTATATACTGCCAGTCCAAGACCGACAATACGCCGCATACGGCAAGATGGCGAAATGTGGACTGACACAGCACTTTGGTCTCATCCCCTTGCGAGGATATATGCAAGAGCTATGTCATTGTCGCGCAACGGAAAGAACGGGGGGGTGGGAGATGTGTAGTGGCTTTTGTTTGTGGCTAGCTTAGCTTAGGCCTAAGCGGCAGTGACCACTACGCCAGCGAGCGCTATCCTAAATCGCTGAGTTGTAGTCTCACTATCAGCGTTGATTTCCTTACTTGACATAAGTAACCAGCATTGATTGGCCTATGCCAACTGGCTCATGCCGGACGTAGTATTAGCCCAGCTTAGCTGCTTCTTCTCTGACTAAACGGCGAATCCTCTTATGTATCTCCAGACAACGGGTTATGTCTTTGCTGCCGGCTAGCCAGTGAAACCATCCTCTGTCGTCCTCCCCACCCGCTTTCTCCTTGTTTCGAATTAGTTCCTCCACGGTTTCACGCCCACCTTTCTCCCAAGCTTCCAAAGGCGTCCATAGGTCATCCAGATTTGTAGATGCCAGACTCATAGTAGAGTAGGGCAGGGCATACTCGTTGGCGTTGAAGGCAATAGCCAAGCCACCGACTTCATTCACGGTCTGGAGCATCTTGAAATCAGTGATGCTGTCTCCTATGACTACCCACGCAGAGAGGGGCTTTCCTATCTTGGTAGTGAACTCCTGTAGGGCATCTACCTTGCGCTTTCCCCCTACCGGTTTCACCTTGCTTATTATTTTCCCCGAATTCGTGTGAGGAAGGTTTTGCCAATAAAAGCGGTCAAGGCTTTCTTTTATCTTGGCATCATCAATGAAAGGGTTTAGCCTTACAATTTCCTCTTCTGCCTCCTTCAGCAAGGCGAAATCAGACCTGCTTAACAATTGGCGAATTTGATCCAAGGGGAAATGAGTGCAAGCCACGTTCTCGGTTGGTATGCCGAGTCGCTGCGTGATGGCCAAGGCATACTGTTCGTAGCTGGTGGTTATGCAACAAACTTGCCACCCTCGGGTTTTCAGCCTGGAAACTAATTCTAAGGCGCCCGAGGTCAATTTCGCCTCTTGTCCCATAGTGCTGATGTCCCTTTCCCTTATGCTGTGGTAAGCCAGGAAAGGAGCGATGAGGGCCAAGGTGTCTCCCGGCTCGTAGTCAGGTTTCCCCTCCAGTGTCAATAAATCATCATAACGGCTAATGACTTCAAAAACCCCGCCTCCATTGGGGAATAACTTCATCAATTCATAAGCATTGTCTTGAGGAGATAATGGGCCTTCGAGGTCAAAGCAAATTAAGTTCATCGTTCCTGATTGCGTCATTCCGAGCCCCTCGCCTCCTGCCATTCTGGTTCGAAGGAACCTCGAAGCGAAGGGGCAGTGAACAATCTCGTGGCGCTCAGGACAGGCTCCGCGAAGCAATGTCGCTCTTGACCGCTTCGTCTATTCTCTCACTAAGGTCGCATCCCCCAATTGAATCGCCCTGAGCATCAAATATCTTGCCATCCCTTATTTTGATTTTTCCTTGACTGAGAGCTTTGAGCGTGTAGACAATAAGCGGGAGCTCTCGCACAAGTTCATGTTGGCGGATGACATCAAACAACCTATCTTTGTCATTCTTTTGCCAGTATAGGTCAAAAGGCTCGCCCTTTATTGGGAAGAGACAGTAGCTAACTGCAGGTCCCCTATCTAGCTCAGGAGTCACCAGGTGCATCATTGCCCCAGCCTTGTCAGCGTTGTTTTCTATCAATGTCCACATTACCTCTTGCCAAGTTCCTGTAGGTCCGCCTGGAGGAGCAGGGTGAAGGTTAGTCATGTTATACTTGTGACATAGCTCTTCCCCTATGATAAGCATGTAACCTGCGAGGACACAAATATCGGGGGCAAAATTCTCTATCCTTTTGGCTACCTCCCTATCATATTTCAATCGCCAGCTCTCCCGCCCCTGCTTCGAGGAAATGTCACTGCCAACCCCCATTTTGTCATTGCGAGCGGAGCGAAGCAATCTCGACCTGAAATCCCTGTGGGAAAAACAGACAAGGGGAATATTATAGCTATGAACCAAGTCGAAGAATAAGTCGCTTTCCCTCGCTTCACCAGGCTCTCGGTTGCTGAAAACGAAATTGATTTTGCCTTTGATCTCGCCAGCCTGTATGCTTTCTTGAACCGTCTGTAGAAGCTGCCGTGCAGCTTCATCCCTCCCTGTGGAAAACCAGCCAATTCTCAGCAAGGCCCCTTCCTATCTGTGTAATCGCTCTCCCTTGGTGGGATAGGGTTGGGGTGAAGGTGGGAACGTGAACGTTTCCTCACCTTTGACCAGGTGCTAGGGAAGTGGACAAAAGGGCTAGACCTGTGTCCTAGTACCTTGCCTTGGGACAAGCAGTCGAGGAAATCACCTGGACCACTGAATTCAGGCATTTCCATGTATGCCCTGCCAATTTCACGGATGGTATGGGCATCGCTTCCGGCACTAACAGCTAGACCATGCTCCGAAGCCAATTTCCAGGCTTTGCTGGAGCTATTGGGGAAGAGAGTGCGCGCGTTAAGAACTTCAACAATGTCAACCTGTGACAAAATGCCTGGAGACGTGAGCTTGTTGGAGTTCTGTAAGGGCCATCGTCCAAATGGATGAGGAATGTTAATCAGCCCGCCTTGACCTCTAATGCGGGCTATTGTCTCTTCGGGCGAGAGCCCGTTGGGAATCGTTTCATTGAGAAATAGCCCCATAAGTTCACCAATAGGTGTCAAGATTTCCTCAGCGATGATTACCCTAAAGGGAGCAAGTTCTCTTAATTTCAAAGCGCCAGCAATGGTGCCATGGTCAGCTACGGCAAGGCAATTTATGCCTATCTCATTGCACCGAGCAACTATCTTTTCGAGAGGCGTACCACAATCCATCGAGTAACAGGTGTGAACGTGCAAATCAGCTCTTAGCACTTATCTTGTCTACCTTGCTACTGGCTCGTAATCCTGCGCCAGCAACTTTGCAACTTCTCTAGGCTTCGTGACGTGCCGTGTAGGGGACCATTTGGCGGTTACTCTCGACTCGGCTGAGTATAGCAGAATTCCCTAGAGCTTGCATCTGGGTTGTTTCAGGGGCAGGATGAAGGGCGGGCTCACATGGTCCTAGAAATCGCGTGCGGAAGCGTTATTGCGAGCGAAGCGAGGCAATCTCTGCCGGGGTATGTGGTACCTCGCCCAGATTGCTCGGGCACTGGCATGCCTGGCAGTGCTGAAAAGTGGCACTCGTCGCAATAGCGTATGGGTTTGCACAGGGTTTCGCCTTAGGCCAGATTCAAAGCCTTCTGTGTGAATCTTAGGGCTCAAACTTGGGTAAAAGGGATGCAACCGAAATTATCCCGGACAATAGTGAAAGGATTTTCATCTCAGCGTGCCTTTTCCAGGTATTTCCCGCTGCGGGTATCGATCTTGAGGGTATCACCAATATTAACGAAAAGAGGAACTTGAACGCCAAGGCCTGTTTCCAGCTTGGCTGGCTTGCTACCTGCTGTGGCTGTGTCCCCTTTCAAACCAGGTTCTGTCTCTACAACCTGGAGTTCTACTGCCGTAGGCAACTCTATATCTACTGTTTCTCCCTTGTGGGTTAGAATCTCTAGATTGAGTCCTTCCTTTAGGTAGTTTATTGCCTCTCCTATTTGGTCAGAGGTCAGCGCTATTTGTTCATAGCTCTCGTTGTCCATAAAGTAATGGAAGACGCCATCGTTGTAGAGATACTGCATAGGACGATGTTCAAGGAAGGCTGGAGTGAATTTGTCGCTAGGCTGGAAATTCCTCTCCAGGGTGTTCCCGCTACGGACGTTGCGTAGTTTTAGTCGGATAACAGGCTGTCGCTGTTGCATTTTGACATGCTGATATTCCATAATCTGAAATATTTCACCATCTAATTCTACAGCAGTCCCTTTTCTTAATTCTCCTGCGTCTATCATGGATCAACCTCCATTCCTTCCATATAAGTATTCAGTCGTCAGCCATCAGCGTTCAGTGAGTTGCTGATTGCTGAAAAGTGATAGCTGAACAGCTATCTTTCTTTGACCTTGTAAGCACCTTGGCCTTTCCCTTTTCCAGGAGCACCATATCTTCAATCCTAACACCACCCCATCCAGCAACGTAAATTCCAGGCTCGATAGTGAAAACCATACCGTCCAAGAGTAAATCGGAGGAATTAGAACTGAGTGTAGGGGACTCGTGTACCTCGAGGCCAACTCCGTGTCCCAAGCTATGTCCGAAGGCATCACCATAGCCAGATTTCTCGATAACACTCCGAGCTAATCCGTCGGCTTGAGGGGCATTCATACCGGATTCTATTCCTTCTATGGCGGCAAGTTGAGCTTTGAAAACGATATCATAGATTCCCAGTAGATTCTTGTCAGGCTTGCCCAGGCATAGAGTGCGGCTGAAGTCGCTACAATAACCATTGATTCTGGCCCCCATATCAATAAGCACTTGCTCGCCAGATTGAATCATTCTGCCGCTAGGTTTGGCGTGCGGTAGGGCTGAATTTGGTCCCGAGGCAACTATGATCTCAAAAGGGATCCCTTCGCTTCCCCCTTGCCGAAGAAACCTCTCTATTTCCCAGGCGGCTTCCCTTTCTGTCATGTGAGGGCGGATTGTTGCTTTGGCGTATTGGAAAGCGGCATGGGTTAGTTCTATGGCCTTGCCAATAAGCTCTAATTCCTCTGGCTCCTTTATGGAGCGAAGATGCTCCACTAGTGTCGCAGTGGGGATAAGCTCAAGGTGGAGTTGCTTCGTTTCTATCGCTTCGCTGACCTTACGGTAGGTAGCGAACGAAATGTGGTTTGCCTCGAAGCCTAGTTTTCGCCACCCTAGATCGGATACCAATTCAGGAAGCCGATTGCTCAAGTCTCCCTTAACCTGAGTGATCTCATAATTTGGGGCTTCTCGCTTAGCCTGCTCGATATAGCGAAAATCCGTAGCTAGGAGGGCATGGCTATGTGATATGAGTAAGCAGCCTGACGAGCCGGTAAAACCAGACAGGTAGCGGCAGTTTTCCTGTTGAGAGACTAGAAGGGCATCCAAGCCGCTTTCTGCAATCGCGTGGCGTAGCTTCTGCAATCTGCTTGTTGTCAATCTTCCTCTTGCTGCTTGTCCACCAGAATCTGTAATGCAGCAACGTATCCCCACCAGCCCAAGCCACTTATCTGCCCGGTGGCGATCGGCGCGGTTACCGATTTCGCTCGCCATTCCTCTCGGGCGTAAATGTTAGAAAGGTGCACTTCAACTACGGGCAGTTTAGTGTCGGCTAAGGCATCCCGCAGAGAAAAACCGTAGTGCGTAAGAGCCCCGGGATTAATGATTATCCCGTCGGCCGAATCTGACTGCTCCTGGATGAAGTCTATAAGCGCACCTTCGCTATTGGATTGGAATGTCACCACTTCGACGTTCAGCGCTTCGCCTTGTTTCTTCAGCAGGGAATCAATCTCGGCCAAAGGCTTCTCTCCATAGATTTCTTTAGCTCTCCTGCCCAGCATATTCAAGTTTGGTCCGTTCATGACTAAGATTTTCACGAGGCTACTCCTTTTTGTCATCGCGGGCTACGCGAAGCAATCCCATGGCTGGTCCTTTTTGTCATTCGAGATTTGCTTAGGGAGTCTGCGCCTTGCAATGACGTTCCTTCTTCTTGGCTATCTGATTTCACTTCAGAGACCTTCAGTCTATGTCCACAAGCTGTGCATTTTGCCTCATCTTTTCTACTTAGCACCAGGAGCTTGCCACACAAAGGACAGGGCTGTGGAGTTGGTTTGTATCTTGTCGCAAATCGGCATTGTGGGAAACCGCTACATCCATAGAAGACTTGCTTCTTTTTGTTGACCCTCTCCACCAGTTCGCTACCGCATTGGGGGCAAGGAATTCCAGTCTTGACCAGGAAAGGCATTGTTCTCTTGCATTCGGGATAGCCGCTACAAGCCAGGAATTTGCCAAACCTACCCACTTTTATCACCATAGGTCGGCCGCAATCAGGGCAAATTTCATTGGTTGGCTTAGATACATCTACCTTCTGTATGCTGGCCGAAGCTCTTTGGAGCATGACTTCGAAGGGAGTGTAGAAAGCCCGCAGAACTGGTATCCATTCCTGCGTCCCTCGAGCTATTCTATCCAGCGTCTGTTCCATCTCTGCCGTAAAACCCAGGCTAACGATGTTAGGGAAGTGTTCATTCAAAATGTCGGTGACAATCATCCCCAGTTCCTCAGGATAGAACTTGCCATCTGTCTTGTGCACATAGTTCCTTTCCTGGATTGTAGATAGGATAGGGGCATAGGTGCTGGGGCGCCCAATCCCCTTCTGCTCTAGCGCTCTTATCAATGTTGCTTCAGTATAACGAGGTGCTGGCTGAGTGAACTGCTGCTCAGGAAAGGTCCCGAGATAGCTTAATGTATCACCCGCTTCCAGTTCAGGCAAACGAACGAAGCTCTCCTCTTTCTCATCTTCATCCTTCCCTTCGCTATAAACAGCCATGAAACCAGGGAATTTCATAGTGGAATCAGTTGCCTTAAGCAAATAGCTTTGTTCGGAGGTCGGGGCGTTCGCTTCTATCTTGGCAGCGGTGGTGTCATACAAGGCTGCTGACATTTGACTTGCCACCATGCGTTTCCAGATAAGGTCATAAAGCTTGGATTGGTCTGAACCAAGAAACTGTTTCACCTGCTCTGGTTCGCGATGAACGCTGGTAGGCCGAATCGCCTCATGGGCTTCTTGCGCCCATTTTGTTTTCTGGGCGAACAGCCGTGCCCTGGGAGGAAGGAAATCCCTACCATATTTCTGATTGATAAACTCTCTGGTCTCAGTTATGGCAGAAGCAGAAATGTGGGTAGAATCGGTGCGCATATATGTTATCAGCCCCACTGAGCCTTCCTCGCCAAGCGGCAGTCCTTCGTAGAGCTGCTGAGCAACAACCATAGTGCGCTTAGCAGTGAAGTGCAACTTCCTCCAAGCTTCTTGTTGCAAAGTACTGGTGATAAAAGGTGGAGCTGGTTGGCGAGCTATTCGCTTCGTCTGTATCTCTTTAACTACATAGCTAGCTTTCTCCAGAGCAGCAACAAGCTTCTTTGCTTCTTGCTCATTGCCAATATGCAGCTTGGTGCCATCAGACAAAGCTGTCAGCTTAGCTCTGAAGCTTGTTTCCCGGTCTTCAGCTAAGCATAGCTCAACTTCAATAGTCCAGTATTCCTGGCGGACAAAGTTCTGGATTTCCCGCTCACGATCAACGATTATTCTCACAGCTACTGATTGAACCCTGCCAGCAGAGAGTCCTCTCTGCACCTTCTGCCATAGGAGCGGGCTTAGCTTGTAGCCAACCAGCCTATCGAGGATACGCCTGGCCTGTTGGGCGTTAACTAGATTCATGTCAACAGGGCGAGGATTCTTGAATGCCTCCTCGATAGCTTCATTAGTTATCTCGTGAAAAACCACCCGGCGGATAGGGATCCTGTCCTTCCGTAGCTTGGCTGCTTCGACCAGATGCCAGGAGATCGCCTCTCCTTCGCGATCAGGGTCGGTAGCCAGGTAAATGGAACTAGCCTCATTCGCCGCTTCCTTGATTTCCTTGATTATCTTTCTCTTTTGTTGCGGGATGACATATTTGGGGGCGAAATTATTCTCTATATCTACCCCCAGGC
>Ga0209986_10001718_pt1 | contig 20744 bp, 24 predicted proteins | sample BlataG_FD_183168 | JGI IMG/M metagenome (GOLD analysis project Ga0209986, IMG submission 183168) | Deep subsurface microbial communities from Black Sea to uncover new lineages of life (NeLLi) - Black_00105 metaG (SPAdes) (version 2) | ecosystem: Environmental > Aquatic > Marine > Oceanic >... | reverse complement strand
CTTATTACTTTAGATATAAAAGTTTTACGGTCTCTAACTAACGAAAATATAGCGTAAGGCTTAAATATGCGTTTAACGGCATTCATGCTAGAACTTAAAGGGGGATGGGGAATGGCCAGAAAGAAAAAAGGATCTGAAGAGGAGCCAGAAGAGGAGCCAGAAGATTGGACTTGCTGGACAGAAGTTAAACCTTTTGAACAGCCAGGCAAATGGAGAAGATAAAGTGGCGGCTCAGATGGGGGGAGTTCCCGTTCTGATCCTTGGAGAGGGGGCTCAGCGCATTGTTGGTAGAGATGCGAGGCGAAACAATATCATGGCGGCACGCGTGATCGCAGAAGCCGTGCGGTCTACCCTAGGTCCAAAAGGCATGGACAAAATGTTGGTCGATTCGCTAGGCGATGTGACAATTACGAACGATGGGAAAACCATCTTGGATGAGGTGGAGGTCGAACACCCAGCGGCGAAGATGATGGTCGAGATTGCGAAGGCGGTGGATGATGAAGTGGGCGATGGCACGACGAGCGCCGTCGTATTGGCTGGGGAGCTCTTGAAGCAAGCCGAGAAATTGCTCGATCAGGATATCCATGCCACGGGAATCGTTTCGGGCTTCAGATTGGCGGCGGAAAAGGCGATGGAGGTCCTCGAAAGGATTTCGGTCTCAGTTGCAGCTGGGGACGAAAAAACTCTGCGAGATGTAGCCATGACGGCGATGGCCGGGAGGACAGCCGAGGCCGAGAGGGAAAAGCTAGCCGATATAGCCATAAGGGCAGTTAAGCGCATCGCGGAGAAGACAGACGGAGGGATGGTAGCCGACATCGATTACGTGACGGTTCAAAAACAGGAGGGGGGAGGATTGGGAGATTCGGAGCTCGTGGAGGGTATGATAATCGATAAAGAGGTCGTCCACCCCGGCATGCCGAAGCGCGTGAAAGATGCCAAAATCGCCCTCTTGAGTTGCGAGCTTGAAACAAAGAAGACGGAGACCGATGCCCAAATTCGGATAACAAGTCCGGATCAGATGAAGGCGTTTCTCGATGAGGAGGAAAGGATGCTCAAGCAAAAGGTCGATAAGATAGCCGGGGCGGGCGCGAACGTCGCGCTCTGTCAAAAAGGCGTGGATGACCTCGTCCAACATTATCTAGCAAAAGCTGGCATTTTGGCCGTCCGTAGGGTCAAGGAGTCGGACATGGAAAAACTGGCCAAGGCTACCGGTGCGAAGATTGTTACAATTATCGAGGACCTTTCGGCGGGCGATCTGGGCAAGGCTGGCTTGGTCGAGGAGCGAAAAATCGCCGATGAAAAAATGTTGTTCATCAGGGAGTGTAGGGATCCGAAAGCGGTCGGCATCCTCCTGAGGGGTGGAACCGAGCACATCGTGGATGAGGCGGAGAGGGCTTTGCACGATGCCCTCATGGTTGTTTCGGCGGTCGTTGAAGATGGGAAGGCGGCCGCTGGTGGCGGAAGCGCGGAGATGGAGATTGTGAAAGAGCTCAGGAGCTATTCAAGCAGTATCGGCGGAAGGGAAGCCCTAGCCGTAAACGCATTTGCGGATGCCTTGGAGGTAATACCAAGGACACTTGCCGAAAATGCGGGCCTCGATCAAATAGATATCCTCGTCAACCTCAAGGCGAGGCACGAAGGAGGTGGAACATGCATCGGGTTGGATGTGGCATCTGGTGAGCTCGAGGACATGATAAAGGCCGGAGTGATAGAACCGTTGAGGGTTAAGGAGCAGGTGATCAAGTCGGCAGCCGAGACAGCCGAGATGATCCTGAGGATAGACGATGTTATCTCGGCAAAGGGAATTGGGAAAGCCCCACCCACCCCACCGAGTCCAGAAGAGGAGATGCCGGAATAGACTTCTACATAGATGACGGAGTTTGAAATGAAGCAGATTGAAGAGGTTTATCGATGACAACGCCCTTCAATGTTCCCGAACGCCCGATCTCGCTTTACTGCGTCCCTAAAAAAAGCGAAGCTGATGCAGAGACTGGAGGTGCGCACATGCGGAGAAAAGATGATATCAGGAGAGAGATTAAGCAGCTGGAATGGAGCTTGGATTTTTATGCCCGCAACAAACTGAAAACCCAAGAGTTGGATTGCCGTAAAAGAATAAAGAAACTTAAACGGATGCTCGGCGAGGAGTGAGACTAACGCGAATTTATTGGAAACATCCGAGATCGAATTAGGAAGGAGGCGTGTTTGAAATGACCGACCAAGAACTTCGGTTGATGGTTGTATTGTTCCCCCCACGGCCCTCGCGCGGCCCGCTTCTCCCGAAAGAGCACCCATGCAGTCGAGGCAGCGAGGGCCACGACGAGGATGGCGATGATAACCGGTCCGCGGCTTACGGCGGAGCAAATATCAGAACAACCAGGAGTTGCGTTCTTTCTAGCTGGAATGTTTTCTCCCCTTTTAGCAGAGGACGAAGTGAAAAATGCCATGAGAGTTCTCTACAAACGTGCCCCCCCGTTTAAAAAACAGGTGATGAGGGAGGCGGTAGAGTGGTTAAAAGCAGCCAATGAAAGATTTCCCGGATTGGTGAGAGAACTGATGAAGAAATTTCCATACCTATTCAAAAAAATATAAAAATTTCATTCTCATGATCTGAAAGTAATTGAAGAAATCAAGAATCCTAGAGAGAAAAAGCGCCTATTACCCCTCTCTGTTAACCTGTAAATCCGTTCAACTTTTTCAGCTGGGACATGCTTTAGACCTCTTCTCCAAAGTCTGGCAGGAGTTTCCAGAGTTCAGGGATGAGTCGAGGAAGGTAAAGAGCGGCACTATGGAGACAGCGGGGAAGGAATACGATGAAAACAAACCCTGTCCACTCCTTGCTTTAAAATGGCGTTACAATTGCCCAATTCTTGCCATTTTTACCATATTAAACCCCGCAATATCCTTGCCCTAAAATGATGTTATAATCGCCTAATTCTTGCCCAATCTCAGCACATTAGTGCGAACGAAAATTACAATCTAGGCGACCCCACCACTATTTCCTCCTTCTCAAGACCCGTTTCAGCTTCGGCGGCCTCAGGCGGGTCAGCCCCCAGAGCGCGAGCACAAGCAAAGCTATAATAAACAAGTAGATAACACCTTTCCCGATATCACCCCCCGCAACCGTGCCCCAGCTCCCGAAACAGTAGAGCTTGCCCCCACTCGTCCCTACGAAGACCTTCCCGTATGCAACAGCTGGTGAAGCCCTCCCAACTTTTCCTATGTGGTGTTTCCAGATCAGGGCCCCGTCAAGCGTACGGAGCGCGTAGAGATAGCCGTCCTGCGAGGCGATAAACACCTTGTTATCCGCGACCGCTGGCGAGGAAGTGATTCGGTTGCCAAGATTTCTTTCCCACCAAGGCAGCCCAATTTCCGTGAGGATGGCGTAGACGTATCCATCGCTCGAGCTGAAGTAAACCCAATCTTCGACGACTGCAGGCGAGGACTCGATCTCGTCACCAGCTTTAAAATTCCAGAGGTTCTCGCCCGTGATCGCATCCAGCGCGTAAAGGTACCCATCGCTCGACCCTATGTAGACACGCTCCCCGACGACCGCAGGCGAAGAGTTTTCAAACATTCCCGGCCCCCCAACTTGGTATTGCCATATCCCAACCCCATCGCTCGCACGCAACGCGAACACGCGTCCCCCCCAACTGCCGACAAAAACCATGTTATCAGCAACAGCAGGTGAGGAGGTGATTCGGTTGCCAAGATTTTTTTCCCATGATAGCAGCCCAGTTTCCGCGTTGATGGCGTAAACATAGCCGTCGGTTGAGGTCACGTAGACGACGTTGCCGACGACGGCTGGTGAAGAGTATATTGCATCGCGCGTCTGGTAGCTCCACATATTTTCACCTGTAGCCGCATTCAAGCAATATATGGAATTGTCACTGGAGCCGATGTACACGCGACCATCTGCGAAAGTGGGTGATGCCACTTCACCCCCAGCTTTGAATCTCCAGACCACTCTGCCGTTGACCACGTTGATCGCACGAAGGTATCCGTCTTCGGACCCGACGAAAACTTTGTCGCCCACGACCACCGGTGATGAAACAGCCCCCCCAACGTCGAGTGTCCATGCGACCTGATCGCTTTCGGGAGCGGGAGAAACCGTGTAGCCGGTGCGCTGGGCGTCGTGACCGAAAGTTGGCCACTCCTGAGCTGAAGCACCACCTGCAATCAAGCATAGGAGGATGATGCCGGCAATTATTTTCATCAAGTCCCCAAGTTCCTTGGTTGTGGATTTAAATAGGGATGTCGGACACAAATTTTAAATGTCGATAGCATGGACTGGGGTCGCTATAAGAAGGTCGCGGGAAACGTGACCGAGCTCATCGGCCTTACACCGCTCATCAAGCTCCACAAGCTCACCAAGCTCGCCGACAAGCCGGAGCTTGAGCTCTTCGGGAAGGCGGAGTTTATGAACCCCTCGGGGAGCCTGAAAGATCGGATCTTGCTGAAAATAATCAAAGACGCAATGGAAAAAGGAGAACTCCGCCCAGGGATGACGCTGGTTGAGAGCACTACTGGCAATACTGGCATCTCGACGGCGATGCTCGGGGCTCACCTCGGCTTCCACGTATTGATCCTAATGCCTGAGGGGATGAGCGAGGAACGGGTGAAAGCGATCCGCGCGTTCGGGGCGAAGATAGTGACCCTCCCCGGGGCCGAGTCGGACGTCGATCTGGCGGTGAAGCGGGCAAAGGAGCTTGTATCGCTCGACCCGAAGCAGCATTTCTGGGTAAACCAGTTCAACAACGAGACGAACGTTCAGGCCCACTACGAGACGACGGGACCCGAGATTTGGGAGCAGGCCGAGGGTAAGCTTGACGCGTTCGTCGCTGCGGTGGGCACGGGCGGCACGTTAACTGGGGTTGGGCGTTACTTGAAGGAGCAAAATCCAAGCATCAAAATCTACGCAGTCGAGCCCGCCGAATGCCCGGTGGTTTCCAAACAGCGTTGGGGGACGCACCAAATAGAAGGAGTTGGAGATGGGTTTATCCCCTCTATCTTTGACCTCTCGTTGCCTGATGGCGTAATCTTGGTTTCCACTGAAAGAGCCATCTGGATGACGCAGCGCATCGCTCATGACGAGGGACTTTTCCTCGGAATCTCGAGTGGGGCGAACGTAGAAGCGTGTTTGAAATTGCACAAACGCCACCCAGAGCTCAAGCGCGTGGTAACGATGCTCAACGATCACGGGTTCCGCTACTTCTCGACGCTTCTCTTCGGGGAGATGAAAGAGGTTAGCATCCCGGAGCGCCCGCACGTGATTGAACTCACACACCGACAACGTGAATTGTTGTCCAAGCTCGAAGTGATCGAGTAGTTCAAGCTTTGGCTTTGGTTATTATTCCCCTCGCCGCAAGCAGACCTGTTGCGGCAGCAGCGACGATGCCCCGCGAGAGACCTGCTCCATCTCCGGCGACGAATAGATTTGGCACATTTGTCTCCATGTTTTCGTTGACGTGGATTTGCATTGCGTACAGTTTAACTTCGGGTGCGTAAAGTAGCGTTGAGTCCTCAGCAACGCCTGGGGAAACTTTGTCCAAGCACTCGAGCCCCTCGATGATATCCGTCACGACCCTGCCAGGCAGAGCCATCGAGATGTCTCCGGGAGTGACACTTCGAAGGGTCGGCTTCACGTGCCCTCGCCCGACCCGCTCCCATGTCGACCGCCTCCCCCCACGAAGATCGCCAAGGCGTTGGAGCAGCGGGCGTCCGCCGCCTATCGTCGTCGCGAGGTAGGCTAACGATTGCCCGTAAGCCGTGGTGTCGGTGACCGGCTGTGTGAGCCCTATGTGGACAAGAAGCGCGAAATTTGTGTTTTGTGACTTCTTCGAGCGAAGGGACTGCCCATTCACGCCAACGTGATCGTCGTAGCGCTCCTCCATGACCCAACCCATCGCATTTGTGCAGAATGTGCGAACGAAATCATCGAAAGTTTTTGTGCGGATGTGAAATTTCGGGTCGCGATTCACCTTGACCACAGGCTCGTAAACGACCGCCGGCACTTCCACGCGCACGCCGACATCGATGGGGCCGTGGGTGAGCTTTACCTCCAAGTTTCGTGCCTGTTCAGCGAACCAATCGGCGCCCACCCGTCCGGGCGCCGCGAGGATGTACTTCGCGTGAATCCGCTTCCCCTTAACGGTGACCTCACCCTTTCCGATCTGCTCGATTTTTGAATTAAGCATAAACTTTACCCCTTGCTTTTCAAGTTTGTTCCTGAGCGAGTTGATGATATCTGGAAGGTACTCGCTGCCTATGTGGCGCTGGACGATTGGGATAAATCGAACGCCAGCTGCAGCTGCACGCCTCGTGAGCTCCTCTACCTCCTCCGACTCCTTGCCGTGGACCTCCTTAGGAGCACCGTGCTCGACGAAAATGTCATCCACTTCTTTGACGAGTTTTTCGGCTTTCGGGACGCTTTTGGTCAGCTTGCTGAGGTCGCCGCCTATATCGTAGCGGAGGTTTAGGATGCCGCTCGACATGCCCCCCGCGCCTCCCAAACCGCACATGATGTGGCAGGGCTTGCACCCTATGCACTTTCCATCCTCGAATGCCGGACAGGTGCGCTTCTCTATTTCCCGCCCCCAATCGACAACGGTCACAGAAAGCTTCGAATTTTTTGATAGCTCGTGTGCTGCGAATAATCCAGCAGGCCCAGCTCCAATAATGAGCACATCCGCCGTGTAATCCCTCGAAGCCTAACGTTGCACCCATATAAAAGCTTTTAGAGGAGGCATCGTTTTACTTTCTCAAATCATGTACCTTACCCAAAAAAGTGCCATCCAACAAGTAGGCCTCGGCTTCATCTAATTTTACGACACCGGACTTGAACATCGGTCCAATCAATTTTTTAGGTATCCCTCGATTCACCGCGGCGCCTCCAACGAGCTCGCTGAACGCTGGTATCACGAGCAGCTCCGGCGGTTCGCCCTCGATTTGCTCCTGAAGCCTTTTCGGGAACTTCGACGCGTCGAGCTTTGCGCGTAGCCAGGTCGGCTCTATTGTTCGCCCCCCGAGCTCGTCACGAAACTCGACTGCCGGATGATTGTGCGCTGCCGCGAGCAGTTTTGTGTTGAGCACTTCCGGGGAGGGCCAAGTGTGGCCGTGCATCAGTCCCACGCGCTTTCGCTTGCCAAGCACGATGCCCCGCGCTCCGTGAATTTTTACCTCCCGCGGCACCATCCCCTCCAGCCCGCCGTCGTGGTTCCCGCGGATAACCTCAACACGGACCAGCTTCGCCAGCTCCTCAAAGAAACCGGGGAGCTCACGCCACTCCTGCCAGCTGGCGATGGGAACGTTGTGCTTGACGTCGCCCAAGAAGATCAGGCGGTCGGGCCTTCGCCTCTTGATGAGCTCTAGGAGCCGTTCCTTAACCTTTGGAATCTGGCTGGGCAGCGAGACGCCCTTGCTCGCGAGTTCCCCTTCGATGCCCAAGTGCAAGTCTGCGACAATGAGCGAGCGCTCTCTAGCTGATTTGATCAGAAGTGCTGGGGTGCCGCGAATTGGGGTTGTAGCCATCGAACTAATTTATCGCCGTAATGAACTTTAGGCCTATCCTTTCCACAGCCCCAGGGCAAGGCCAACCAAGAACGCTGCTGATGAGTACGGTAGAATGTTTTTCAGCACTTCGCCTTCCTCCGCTATCCTCGGCAGGAACTTCGTCGCCTTGTCGTAGATATCTTGAAAGGTCAGGCTCACGGCCCCCGTAGCGATGAGGACGATCACGAGAGCGGCGATAATCATCATCAGCTTCAAAGCACGTTTGATCGCGGCACCAACTAGTAAACCTATTATGAAAGGTACGACGATGGGGACGATCCAAGCTACCTCGGGGGGAATTGACATGGTTCACCTCAGAATTTAGTGGGGTGCAGTATAAATAACCTTTTGAAGTAAACCTATGCTTCTCTAACCTTTTGGTGTTAGGCCTTGAACCTGAGCAAGGCCGCCGCGCCACCCAGCGCCAGCAACTGCTTCCCCCCGTCGTGATCGGTGCTCACCACGATTACTTGACCCCGCGTCCTTCGGACCCGCTCGAGCACTTCCTCGACGCCGGCTTTACGTTGTCGGAGCAGCTCATCTGCCACCAGCAGCTTCTCGATGGCGCCAAGCGATGCAGCTCGCTCAACATCAGCCTTCCCATAGGTCACAAGCCCTTCCTTCGCGATTTCAGCCATCAACCGTTCCATCAGCGATGTCTCGAATGAAATACGGTCCTCTCGTGAAACCCGCTCGACTAGCCCGCGGCGCACGATCTCGTAGAGTCCGGTTCTACCCCCTGAGCTGATATCGTCGCGCCTGACTTTCGAAACAAGTTCGGGATACTTCTCGCGCAGGAAAACCATGAACGCATCCTTGGTGAAACCGGGACCCGCAACTATTGCAGCCCGAATGCCCTCACGCGAGATAATATCATTCATCGCAGCAGCCAGCTTATGGAAAAACTTTCGCTCGTCCGCTTCCCGCTTGACCGCGTAGCGCTTCCCAGCCCGTGCATGGGAGATTATTCCCAACTCATCCAGCCCGTACTGCCGAACCAACGCGAGCTCTGCCGAAACCTCATCAAGCGCTACAAGAAGGACACGTGGGCGACGGCTAGCCCGAACGGCCTCCTTGATGCGATCGAGGTGATCGGGGCGCCAAGTTTTTGTGATGGCGAGCGTAGAGCCGGGCTCCAAGCTGAATGAGTGATGTTTTCCAACATCGGGCCCTCCGACGATCGTGCCCAACAGGCGGAGGCGGTTTGCATGTTTATGAAACTGGGTGCCTTCGACGCGAATGGATAGCGTTACGCGCCGCCTCTCAAGCCGCTCCGGCCTGATCTTACCTTTGACCTCCCGCTCCCGGCGCCAAGTTTGGGCAGTCGCAATGTCGTTGGGTTCGACTAGGTGGTGGAGGTGCCAGAGGTCGTCGAGTGTTTCGACCCTGAGCTTGATTTTTCCGTGCTTCAGGTCCTTGTAGATGACTCGCATACGTAAGCCACCAATGTCGGACGTTCGACACGCTACCTGCCGCGGAATTCTCGGAAGGCGCGGCTTATGCTATCGTTCCAGAAGCTAGGTAAGCTGTGGCGCACGAGCCCCTCGAAATCATCAGAGTAGACATAAAAGTGGTTCACCCGCTCGCTTAGCTTCTTGAACGTCTTGTCGACCGCGTTGAAGATGTCTTGCAAGGCCTTTCGCTCAAATCTCGCCTGGAGCAGCGATGGCTCTTTGAGCAGGAGCACATCTGCCAAGCGAAGCACGTTCAGCTCGATTAAGGCCGAGCTTTGTGTTATCAGTAGCATACTGAGGTTCTTGTGGCGCGCGATGGTCATGAGCTTGGTGAGCATCTTATTCATCGAGGTCATCGATTCCCGTGAGAAAAAGAGGATCGCAGCCTCATCGACGAGCACGACAGAGTCATTTGGGATTTCTTCAATCCCTTTTGCCTTGTGGATCCACCGCGGCAGCTTTGCGGCATCGTAGCCTATCCCATAGCATCGCCTACGGGTCGAGTGGTTGTACCACGCGAGGAACTGCATCCCCAACGCCGTCTTGCCCGAGCCGCGCTTCCCGACGATCAGCAGGATGAGACCGTACTTAAGGAGCGCTTTCTCGAAGTCGGCGTAAGAGCCCCGGCGTTCCCCCGCGACCTCGAAGGGTTTGAACCTTGGTGGGGGTTTCGGCGGCCCAATTCCAAACGCATCGCGAATTCGACCGAGTAAGCCCATTTCTTTCCCCTATACCTTGCAACTTACTAGGTAGCGAAGGCGTCCGTCCCTCGAAATCTTGAGGTCGATGCCAAGCGAGCTACCCGAGCGGTCCCAAGTGAAGCCGAAGCGCTCGAAGAGGTAGGCAACGGTGTATTCAAAACGAACCCCCCGGCGCTTGGGCGTGACCATCCCATCTCCAAATGATTTTATCCCCATTCGCTTAAAACATAGTTGAGGCAATCCTATGGCGGTCCAGCGGCTCGTGAGGATAAGGGATGTGAAGTCGAATGATATGCAGGCGATTCTGACCATAGAGTACAAGTGCTTCAAGGACCCCTACCCGCTAAGCCTGCTAAACCGCCTGCACGCGATGCACCCCGATGGTTTTCTCGTCGCGGAGGCCGAGGGCAAGATCGTCGGCTACGTGATCGGGGTGCTCCGATGGGGGGCGACGGGCCACATTTTAGCCATCTCCACCGACCCGCCCTACCAGAGACAGGGCATAGCCTCGGCCCTCATGGATAACATCATCAGCCGTCTCCGCGCGAATGGGGCGAAGCTCGTGCGGCTGGAGGTGCGAAGGAGCAACGTCGGGGCGCAACAGTTCTACCTTAAGCTCGGCTTTCGGCAGCGGGGGGAAGTCCCTTACTATTACGAGGACGGCGAGGCGGCCATGACGATGGATTACAAGCTCGATTAGCTACCTTCGGTATCTCAATTTTCGGAGATCATCCAAGGTTAGGACGCGCACGTTTGCCGGCACCGCTTCAACTCGTGAGCGCATTCCCACGATGTATTGCACGCCGCGTTCGGCTGCTATGCCAGCGAGCTCCTGGGTCACAACCCCATCAAACACCACGGCTTTAACGTTCGAGGCTTGAGGCAATCGTTCCTTCAGCTCCCTCACTTGAACCTCTTCGATTTGCTCGAATTTTTCGCTGAGTAGTTGTGCCCTCAGGGTGCCGCGCAGCCCGCTGATGACATCCTCCAGTCTCCGGAGCCCTTGGCCTTCTCCTTCGGCGGCGGGCGCAGCCTCCGGCACGGGCTTCCCTCGGAGCTTAATCGATGCGGGCCCGATGGACACCTTGCTCCGCAGCATCTTGATCACCTCCTTTCGTGTGAGGTCCTCCACGCTGCGGTTCTGAGGCGGCCTTGCGACGAAGTCAATGTCGGCAACTTGGAGCAGCTCCTTCAATATTAGGTCCCCGCCTCGGTCGTTGTCGAGGAAAGCTGTCGTCTTCTTGTCTTTGCTCAGCTCTATCACCGCCTTAGGCACGCTCGTCCCCTCGATGGCGATGACATTTCGGATGCCCGCACGAAGTAAGTTTAGTACATCTGCGCGCCCTTCGACGATTATCACCGCATCGGATTCCCGCACTCCCGGGCCGGCGGGCAAGCCTTTGTATTCGGCTATCTCCTCCAGGCGCACGGACTCCTTGACCCGCTCGGCTATCTCCTGGGTCTCGGGGGCGGCCTCCTCGATGGACTCGAGGATCTCCTTGGCGCGCCCTACGATGAACTTCCGCTTGGCGTCGCGCACATCCTCGATTCGTTCGACCTTGATCTTTGCCTCACAGGGCCCCACGCGGTCAATTGTTTCAAGTGCAGCGGCGATGATCGACGTTTCGACCCGATCGAGACTCGAGGGTATCGTTATCGCGCCCGACGATTTTCCCTGGGTTGAGCTGATGTTCACCTTGATGCGCCCTATCCTGCCGGTCTTGAGCAGCTCACGCAAATCCAGCTCATCCCCCAGCAGGCCCTCGGTTTGTCCAAAAATCGCCCCGACGGCATCGGGACGCTCCGCCACGCCATTCGTCTCTATTTTGGCGTGGATGAGATACTTAGTCGTACCAATAGCATCGCTCATAACGCTAACCTCCTTTTTGCCGATTCGCTCGGCTACCAATTCTTGCAGTTTTTTTCCTTCCAAGGGCACCACGCCCTCGAAAAGCCAGAATGAGCCTGATGGTGATTCTGGCTTGATTTTATGATCAATCTCTAATTTTCGCGCCCTTGCCTAAAAAGGCTGCGGTTTTAATTGTTATATTTATAACAAGTCATGTGCCCTAAAGAACCTCTGAGGAGCGCGCGAGCTTCGCGTCCGGGTGCTCCTCGAAATATCGTCTGACGGGCTCAAGCACCTGAGCCAGCGCCGCCCCGACCGCCGCCTTCAAATCAGTGGGGTGTAGCTTGCCTGCTGCATACAACTTCCGGAGCTCGGCCGCGCCTTCTATCTCAAGCGGGCCCCCATGCTTCACTTCTCTTGAAACCCTAAGCCTGCCGAGTGCCGGCAAGACGACATGCTCGGCGTACTCGATGATTGGGTTATCTTTGACGATCTTTGGCGGGCAGAATGCCTTTTTCACTTTTTCCTCGATCGTTGCCGGCCCGTCGTCGATTGCAATAAAGTTTCCCTTCGATGATGACATCTTGGCGGCGCCATCAAGCCCGTGGAGCAAGGGAATGTGCACGCAGACTGGCTTTCGATAACCCAGCGCCGGTAATTTCTCGCGTGCGACCATGTGCACCTTTCGCTGGTCGATGCCCCCGACCGCCACATCCACATCGAGGTGGGCCATGTCTACCGCCTGCATGAGCGGGTAGAGCACCTGCGCGACATCCGGATCCTTTAGGTGGCGGGCTATCTCGGACATGCTGCGGCGGGCGCGGAGCAGCGTGGTGTCGACGGCCATGCGTAGCACATCGAGCGAGAACTCCGGCTTGAGTTGGAAGTCGGAACCGAGCAGGAACTCCGTGCGTTTGGGGTCGAGCCCGAGGGCGATGAAGCAGTGCCGGTTGTACTCGGCTACGCGTCGGATTTCCTCGAGAGTTCCCTTGTCGTTGAGGTAGGCGTGGAGGTCCGCGAGCAGGACGATGACCCGCGCCCCAGCGGCTTGGAGGTCCACCAGCTTTTGAACCGTCAACGCGTGACCGAAGTGAATCTTGCCCGAAGGCTCATAGCCACAGTAAGCGGCTGGCCTTTCCTTCTTCAAAAGCTCGCGTAGCTCGGCTTCCGTGATGATCTCGGTGGTGCCGCGCGCGATGAGGTCGAACCTCTCCTCCATTCCTGCCACCACTCGAAGAAACGCGTCAAACGGCTAAAAGCTTTCGTGGACAATTAACCGCCCGTCAAACCATATGCCCTTGATTTCCACTCGAGGCCTTTCTCCTTCTATCCTACAGTCCCCATTTCAGCTCTTAAACTGGGAAAAATGGTGAATACTTTCGGTGCCCTCTCTCCCGCAAAGCCGCTAAAAAAGAAATTGAGATTGAGCAGTTGGTACTTTGTTTGCGGTCGGCTACGTGTGTGGAGCGTTGTGCGCAGATGGGGGTATTTACTTAGATGCTAGACATGGAAACTACCAAATTCAGCTTGAAACACCCGAAAGAGAATTTGCAGAGAAGCTTAGGGCTTATCTTTCCTCTTGTGTAGAAAAAGAAGTAAAAATCTATGAAACGAAGCGAAAACAATACAAAGGGCTGCCGTATAAGACATTTATTGTTCCGCTTTACAGAAAGAGGTTGGTGACTGACTTTGCAAACAAATGGGGGGTCGTAACTGGTTCATATTCATGGAAACTCCCAGAAATAGCCTTTGTTAATCGAGAATTTCGAACTGGTTTTCTTCGTGGTTTTTTCGATGGCGAGGCAACGATAAGGATAAGGTTCAGAAGTAAACCGTGGAGAGAAAAAAGGCGAAATGTACGCGTAACTTCTGCCAATAAACGTGGGCTAGAACAACTGAAGGAACTGTTGGAGAAAGAGGGGATAAAATCGATCATTTATCCTGCTGACAGGTACTGGTGCCTGGATATTGAGGGGAGGCGCAGACTTGCCACATTTCAGGAAAAAGTTGGTTTTAGTCTACAAAAGAAAAAGCAAAAACTTGAAAACGCTATTAATTAATAAATATAGTATGTTACAATAGTATCATAAAAAGACAGAATATATTAAATAAAGTTCGACAGGAAATCAAGGGGTAGGTCATGTGGAGGAGCGAGAAAAAGCGACTCTTGCAAGGGTCTTCAGCTTTGATGTTAAGTTTACCAGCACCCGCAAGACGCTTTTTTACCGCAGGTTCTTTGGGTATTCAAGCTCCACGAAGCGAGAGCTGAAGGATGGTTCCACGAAGACCTACACCCACGTTGCACAGGGCCTGCTCGGGAGGATCCCTACGTTAAGCTTGGGAAGAGCGTCATAGCCGTCCCGAAGGCGGCAGCCGCCCGCATCGAGGCATTCTTCTCGGACCCCCGATGGCAGCCCCTCGAGCTCCACAGCTTCGACGCCATCCTACCCGCCGAGGTCAGGGCCCGCGCGATGGAGGAAACACTCGCTTCCCTCGCAATCGGACGGGAGCGGGTGGGGCTTGCCGCCGAAATTGAGGAACTCTCGGTCGCGCTCAGGCAGGGGGAGCTCGCCCCCGAGCTCGCCGAACGGGCGCGGCACGTTCTGCGCGCGGCAGAAGAACTTATTGCCATTGACTGGACTGATGAGCAGGAGTTCTCGCACAAGCTCGAGCCTCACTTAGCTCAGTTGAGAGCAAAGGTACTGCTACAATAGTATCAATATTTTCGGTGACCTCTCTCCCCTAAAGTGGCTTAAAAAATCCCCCCAATCGCTCGTTTGAGGGAGGAAGATGGACTACTACAGGCGCCTGGACGTGAGACAAACGATCTTGGATTTCGCGCGTGCTAGTGGTGGCAGTGGCGATCGGGAATGCGCTTTCTACAATGCCCGCATTAAAGGCTTACAGCGTCACCTCAGCGAGTACCCCCTCGTCTTGGACTCAGCTGCGGCATTCGACCGGGCTTTGTCCTCGGGGGCGACGGCATTCTACTGCTCCTACTGGCGTTATCCCAGTCAGGACTACTCTCGCCCGCTGGGGCACGACTTGGTATGGACCGTGTGGGCGAGGCGTGGAGGGCTGAAGTTCGCCAGGACAGTGACGGCTTTGGTGATTGAGGCACTGGCAGATGATGGTGTTTCCGAGCCGTGGGTCAAGTACTCCGGCCGACTTGGGTTTGACTTGTTGATACCCCTCGAAGCCATCCCCGACGAAGCTTGGGCGGGGGACGGCGACACGCTGACAGACCTGCAGATGAGACTGACGAGTTATATCGCGAGCTATTTAACCGAGCGCCGTTCGTGCATCCACATCGATGGCGCTTCTTCCCCCCTTGAGATAAAGCAAGGGACGGACACCTGCCTCCTTTCTGAGCTTCGGGTGAGACGAGGCCTATTGCTGGCGCCGATGAGCCTCAACCCGGAGTCGGGCTTGGTTTCAGTCCCCATTGCCCCAGATAAAGTGGCAGAGTTTTCCGTGCTTGATTCCAGCCCGGCTGACGCGCGAGCGTTTGAGTGGGTACAATCTTCAAGGGTGGCACGCGGGTTGGTGAAGTACGCCCGCCCGTGGCAGCTCGCTCCAGTCCAGACGAAGCTCGCGATCGCCTAGCCTGAGCAATGCATTAAACAGTTTGTGTCATCATAAAGTTGGGGCAAGTTAGTGAGCGCGGATTTAGTGGGCAAGGTAAATGAGCTGAGGCGAGGCAAGGTAGGCAAACTCATAGCTCGGAGAATTCGAGAGTTCAAGGGTCTCGGCCGCAAGGGCAGCGAGGAATGGTTCTCGGAGCTTTGCTTCTGCATCCTGACCGCGAACTCGACCGCGGGGCTGGGGATGAAGATTCAGCGCGAGCTAGGCAGCGGGGGATTTTTGACGCTCCCGCTCGAGGAGCTCAGGCACAGGCTAAAGGCTGCGGGGCATCGATTTCCGAACACCCGGGCATGTTTCATCGTCGAGGCACGCAAGTTTCACGACATAAAGGGTATCATCGAAAGATTCACGGGTGCGCGGCAGGCTCGTGGGTGGCTAGCCGAGAACGTGAAGGGTGTAGGCTATAAGGAATCGAGCCATTTTCTGCGCAACGTGGGATTCAGTGACGTGGCAATTTTAGACCGGCACGTGCTCAGCATGCTGCACGAACATGGATTGATCGATGGATTACCCCGCTCGCTAGCGCGTGGACGATATCTGGAGATAGAGAGAAAGCTAGAGGAGCTCGCGCGGAAGCTCGGGCTCGCACTTGGCGAGCTAGATCTTTATCTTTGGTACTCGAAGACGGGCGAAGTCTTGAAATAAATCAACTTGAAATTAAATGACTCCCATCGCAGCTCGCACCGGTCGTCAGCTCCCGCAGCCCCTCGCGGCAGGAGGCGAAGGTCAGACCATTTTCATCACACGCTCTTTTGACCTGCCCCATGAGATCGAGCCTGAGTTCGCGCGGCAAGTACCAGCTGTTGTGATGTTGTTCGCCACGCTCGAAGTACAGCGGCGCGAGCTTGGCGGTGGCTTTGGGGAAAACCCGCCGAACGCGATGCCAGCTATCGGGGCGGGGTTTGAATGTCGATGAAGTTACATGTTTGGCACCATTAGCATCAGCAGCTTTAACGATTTGTTCGATCTCAGTGTCGTTTAGGCCGGGGATGATCGGGTCGAGGCGCAAGCTCACGGGCACGCCAGCATCCGAGAGTTTCCTCATTGCCGTTAATCTTCGTTCGGGCGAAGGCGCTCGCGGTTCGAGTTTTCGGCCCAAATCCCTTTTGAGGGTAGTTATAGTGAAGCTGACCACCGAGGGCAGCCGCGAGAGTAAGTCGACATCGCGGGTAACGAGGCCAGATTTCGTTATCACCTGCACCCGGCAGCCCTCACCCAGGAAGAGTTCGAGGCAGGCGCGGGTCAGCTTGAGCTTCGCCTCGATCGGTGGGTAGGGGTCGGAGCTGTTGGACATGCTAATGACCCGGCGCGTGTCCATCTGCCGGAGATCGCGTTTGACTCGTGCGATCAAATTTTTTTTCACTCGACATTCGAAAGCTCGCGGGATATAGGGGGTGATGTAACAGTAGACACATCGGTACGCGCAGCCGGTGTAGGAATTGAACCCATATTTTTTCGGGCAGGTACAAAGGGGATCGCCCCAGGGGTCAAATTCGCGGATTACATTCACACACGCACCACATTTTATCAAAAGGCGCGCCGAGATAAGAGCCGCGGACCACTCGATGATTGTAGATGACGTAGCCCGTCCGAACCACTTTTTGGGCAGCCCGCCGAACCACATCGCTCCGATCATTCACAGACCGTGCGGATTTCCCTTGCGAGTTCTCCACGCCACAACCCTTCGAGCACGTTTGAATCAACCTAGACAGCCTGCTGTTCAGGTGCCCTTTCGAACTGGCCTAGCTCTATAAGGCACCTATCCAGTGGGATCCACCAAGATCGATTCTAGAGGCTCTTCCGGTTTGCTCTCTCGGCGCGTGAAAAAATTAGCTTAACCTCCATAAATAACTTTCCCAAAATCTTCGAAAGCCTTAAATAAGCGGGTTTTCTCATATCAAAACGAAATTCTCGGAGGAGAAAATGCCGAAGTGCTGTTTTAAGTGCTACATGTATGATGAGTGCGAGAACCGGAACGAGTGCTGTCCGGAGTGCGACTACTACTCGAATGGCGAGTGCATCTATTCAGAAGTGGCACCCTATGAGGAGCTAGCAGAGGAATAATTGCCGAGCGCGGACGCCTCAAATTTATAAGAGTTCAGCAAGAGTCAATAATGAGGCAGATAAAAATGGCGCAAGACCCGTTCGACGAGTTCTTCAGGCGATTGACGAAACGGTTTTTCAAGGACTTGGAGGAGATGGAAAAGGAGTTTGAAGCACCCAAAAGACCGGCAAGAATGCCGGAATTCATTGTTAGAAGACCGGGGAGAGTGGAAAGAAGAAGTGGGTTGAGTATCGCCATTTCCAGTGATGGGGTTAACCCCCCGAAGATAGATGTGAGACGCTTTGGCCCAAGTGGTAGATGGGAGAAAGTATCCCTAGAAAAGAAGAAAATCACCCTTCCAACCAAAGAAAAACGCGCCGTAAAAATACCGGTAGAGGTTCCGGAAAAGATGGCTCTGCCCAAAGTCAAAGAAAGAGTAATACCCGAGTACAATGTGTCCGTTGACATCAGAGAGGTGACGATAACACTCAATGCTGAAGGAGTGGAAAGCAAGGGCAACGTTAGAGTAAAATTCTATCCAGAGTCTGTAGAAATCTATGCTGTGTCTCCCAAACTGAATAAAGGATACTTCTGTACTGTCGCGATACCTGCTTCCATAGACAAACAGAGGATGATGATAGAAGTAGAAAAGAAACGAGTAATTGTTAAGATTCCAAGGCAGCTTTCCGCTGTGTAAGTATGGGGGCACCCGCACCCAATCCATTGAGGAAGCCTAAATGATCTGACCTCTTGCCTGCCTTAGGATAGGGGCTGTTTATTTTGAATAAATCACTCAATGTGTAAACTGGGGAGTTTACAAAATCAAAAATAGTATTTGAGATAATCAATCTAGGGCGAGCAAATGAAATTTATCATAGTCGTTGGGGATGGGATGGCGGACTACCCCTTGGAGGAACTCGGAGGGAAAACCCCCTTGCAGGTCGCAGATAAGCCTAATATGGACTGGATTGCCTCCCACGGTAAGAATGGGCTGCTGAAAACCGTCCCGAGAGGAATGCAGCCGGATTCCGATATCGCGATAATGTCCATACTGGGCTACAATCCGAGGAAGTATCACACTGGCAGGGGCCCCTTGGAGGCCGCTGGCACGGGCGTTGAGTTGGGGAAAGAGGACCTCGCCTTCAGATGTAACCTGATAACGGAGGAGAGGGGGATAATAGCGGACTACAGCGCCGGCCACATAACTACCGGGGAAGCTCGGGAATTGATAAGAGCGGTGAAAGGGGCTTATGGGCGTTTGGGCGATTTCTACGCGGGCGTTGGCTACCGCCATCTGTTTGTAATGAGGAATGCGTCGAGGGGCTCGGATAAACTCAAGACTGCGCCGCCCCATGAAATCGTCGGCGAAAGACTCAGCGAGCACCTGGTTAAGCCGAAGAACAGCGAAGTTGCCAAAATTTTGAATGGAATGATTCTGGGTTCAAAACAAATCCTCTCAAATCACCCGACAAACATCGCTAGGGTAAAAAGGAGGATGAAGCCTGCCAACATGATCTGGGTATGGGGCCAGGGGAAAAAGCCGAGGATGGAAACCTTGGTTGAAAAATATGGGATTAAAGGAGCCATCGTATCGGCCGTAAATTTAGTTAAAGGCATAGGGGTATGCGCTGGCATGAGTAAGCTCGAGGTTCCAGGGGCCACCGGCTACTACGACACGAACTATGAAAATAAGGCCAAGTTTGGGCTGAAGGCTTTGAAGAATCATGACTTGGTTTTCATTCACGTAGAGGCGCCGGATGAAGCTGGACACGCGGGCGATGTCGAGAGGAAAATCGAAGCGATTGAAAATATCGATTCTCGTCTGCTTGGAAAAATATTGGATGGGTTAAAAGATGAATACGCTATCTCAATTCTGGCCGACCATTTAACGCCGATAAAGGTTAGGATCCACGTCCCAGACCACGTACCGTTCGCGATTTACTCGACGAGGGATCAGAAAGATGCGGTGAAATCCTTTGATGAATTTTCAGCTAAGAGGGGATCATTTGGCATTTTGGAGGGCTACAAACTCATGGATAAATTGCTCCAGCTTTGATCGTCTTACCTGAGCCGCTAAGATTCAATCGTCCCGAAGCAATGCCTGAAGCAATATTTAAGGCGATTCCTCCTCATTTGAAACAGGGGGCTTTTACGCCAACGGTTCAGGTAATCGAGAGAGGGTGAGGAATTGCTTGTAAGAATCGTGATGGAGCTCGAGGATGTCCCCGGGCAGCTCCTCAAGGCGCTCGAGCCGATCTCACGCTTGGGGGGAAACATCCAAAGCATCATGCACCAGCGCGAGCGAAAGACGCCGCTAGGGCGGGTACCCGTCATGTTGGTCTTCGAGGTCGGTGAACGGGCGAGGCTTAACCGAATTCTGGCGGCACTTCGGGCGAGGGGGGTACGGGTCACCCAGCTCGGTGAGCGCGAAGGCGCCGTGAGGGCAACGGCTTTGTTGGTGGGTCACATCATTCACACCGACATTAGGGACACCATCGATCGCCTAAACGCCCTCAAGGGTGTGAGGGTTTTCGACTTAAGTCTCGCGATGGGTGAGCCAGGACAGGAATCGGCTGCCCGAATGACGATCACGGCGGACGGTGAGAGGCGCGTGAACCTAGCCCTTTCCAACCTGCAGCGCATCGCCGACAGGAAAAAATTGCTCATGATAACTTCGCTTGAGGCTGAGTAGATGCGCGTAGTGTTAATAGGATTCGGAAATTTGGGCAGGGGCCTTAGCCGCGTGCTCATCCAAAAGGCGAGTTTCCTGCGCAAGAGCTACGGTTTGATCCCGCGCGTGGTTGCAATCGTCGACGAGTTCGGCGCCGCGGTCGATGAGAAGGGGCTCAATTTAACTAGGCTGCTCAAGGTCGCCGGAAAAGCGGGAACGGTGGCTGCATACAAAGGCGGGAAGCGGGGCAAGCTCGCCCATCGGGTGATCGAGGGGGTCGAGGCCGATGTCGTTTACGAGCTTACGCCAACCAACATCAAGACGGGAGAGCCCGGCCTGACTCATATCAAGCGCGCGATGCGGGCAGGGAAGCATGTAATAACCTCGAACAAGGGCCCCCTCGTAGTCGCTTTTAAGGAACTCGACTCGCTGGCTAGGCGATGCGGCGTGGAGTTCAGGTATTCCGCTTCGGTGGGTGGAGCTGTGCCGGTGGTGGGGCTCGCGAGGGAGCTGTTGGCCGGGAACGAGATCCGTGAGATCCGAGGCGTGCTCAACGGGACCACGAACTACATCCTCACGCGCATGAGCACGGAGGGCGCCCCCTTCGAAGTCGTCCTCCGGGAGGCCCAGGAGCTGGGGGTAGCCGAGAAGGACCCGACGCTCGACATCGAGGGCATCGACACCGCGTGCAAGATCACGATTCTAGCGAACTCCCTGCTGGGAATGAACGCGAGGCTCAAGGATGTCAAGATAGCGGGCATCACGCGAGTTCGTCCCGAGGCGATTCGACTGGCTCGGGAGGCAGGGCACACGATAAAGCTAATCGGGGTTG
>Ga0209986_10001716_pt1 | contig 20748 bp, 22 predicted proteins | sample BlataG_FD_183168 | JGI IMG/M metagenome (GOLD analysis project Ga0209986, IMG submission 183168) | Deep subsurface microbial communities from Black Sea to uncover new lineages of life (NeLLi) - Black_00105 metaG (SPAdes) (version 2) | ecosystem: Environmental > Aquatic > Marine > Oceanic >... | reverse complement strand
TCTCCCATATATATCTACTTATATTATAGATGTGATGACTTAGTACACCAAACCATCACCCAATCATCCACCACCACCACCAACAACCTCACCACCATTGTGTCTCTTCTAGACGACATCTCCAACACAATCTGTCAAACAGTAGACACTGCTGAATTCTGCAGAAACGTCCATTCTGATCCAGCATGGAGATCAGCTGCTCAGCATGTATGTCTATCATTAGGCAGCTATGTTCAATCTCTTAATATGAACTATCCTCTGTATACCCGTCTCAGTAATGCATTAAAACATCAGCAGCAGCAACATCATCATCATCATCAAGATATTAAAGACAAGAAGAAGGGGAGAGGCTGGAGCAGTATTAGTAGTACCACTAATAATAGTAATAAATTCAACAAAGGAGAAGATCAAGAAGAAGAAACCGTACTTGTAGGTAGGATGCTAAAAAGAGACTTTGAGAGGTATGGCGTTCACCTCACTGGTCCCAATGCAGATAAAATGCGCAACTTGACAGATACAGCAGCGCACCTAGGAATGCACATAATTCATAATATCACAGATCCCTCTGCACTGGGCCATATACCCTCTCTCAATAATAGAAATGTATTACCTGCTGATAGTGGGACGTTGCATTCTTTGTTACAATACCATGAAGATGAAGCAGTCAGAAAGATGGCCTACCTAGCATTGCATCAATTACCCAGTGAAAATATAGATTTATTCACTGAATTGTCAGCTACAAGAAGAGAAATAGCGGCAATGAATGGCCATTCCTCTTGGTCTGCGTATCAGCTAGACGATTTTTCATTAGCAGGCCAGCCAGGAGCTGTACATGCATTCTTGAGGGAGATTTCTTATAACACTCGGGACTTGGTTGAGGAAGAGGGGAATGTGTTGTTGCAAATGAAGAAGAAGACACAGGGAAGTAGTAGTAGAGGAGGACAGACAATGCAGCTGCATCCTTGGGATAGATTATACTACACAAACATAGCAAAGAAGATTAACAATAATCACCCTTCTTCTTTCAGCCGGTCGTTGTCTTCCTACTTTCCTCTTCACATCTGCATCCAAGGACTTGCCAAAGTAGTGCATTCTCTCACTGGTGTGACATTAAAACAAGTTCCCATGCTTCCTCAAGAAGGCTGGGCTAGCACTACTGCTGCTACTACTAGTAGTAGTAATGATGTTATTCTCAAGTATGAAGCAACACATCCAAGTGAAGGATACCTAGGCATAGTGTACCTTGACCTCATGCCGCGACCGGGAAAAGCACCTTCTCCTGCTCATTATACATTACGATGCAGACATAAAAGGAATAACCAACCTGCTGCTGTTGCCCTTGTTGCTGGTCTCTCCTCCTCCTCTTCTTCTACAGATTCCAATAATAATAATAATAATAATAATAATTATAATAATAATTACAATAGTGGATTGAGTTTATCGGATATAGAGACATTGTTTCATGAGTTTGGCCACGCACTCCATTCTCTAGTCAGCTCAACGCAGTACCAACATCTAAGTGGGACGAGAGGTCCTCTCGATACAGTAGAGCTGCCTTCTCAGTTGTTTCAGTTACTAGCTGCAAATCCTCTTGTGTTAGAAAGCTTCTTTTATAACAATAATAGTAGTAGCACTGATAGCGGTAATGTTGGGAGGAGAAGTCTGTTAGCACCGCCGCCAGCGCCACCAAAAGGAATGATACACGCAGCAGTAGCATCAAGGAATATGTTTCCAGCGATGGATCTTCAACAACAATGCCAACTCATTGCGTTAGATCAATTTGTCCTACATGGCGATCAAGATATCCTTTCATCATCTTCTTCATCTTATGATGACCTTATGTCCTCAATGATGATGACCAACCCCTCCTCTTCCTCCTCCTCTTCCTCCTCATCGTATTATTCTTATTTCCCACATATTCCTACAACGAGACCATTTATAAGGTTTGGTCATGGTGTAGGGTACGGAGGAATATACCATGGCTACTTATATACTGAGTGCCTGGCTATGGAGGCTATGAAGAGACTGCAATTAGTTGAACAATGTACTAGTACTACTAGTAGTAGTGTTGGTGAAGGAGGTGATGTGTTGAGGAGCAGGTTGTTGGCAGGAGGAGGAGCAAAGGAGGCGAGAGAGATGGTGAAGAGTCTCTTAGGTGATGATGTTATGATTAGAAGTAATAATAATAATGGGAATAAGATGGATACTGGTGGTGGTGGGTGGTACCCTAAAAGTGATGCATTGATATCTCGATTACATTCTGATTAGATATGTTATACCATCGCCAACAGAGCCAATTCACTCTTGATTCTCTTCTGTCCAACATTCCTGGCACTCTCAAAATGCTGTGTTGCCGCCTTCCTCACCGCTGAAGGAAAGGTGGAAAAAAGTCTCTGCATGCACCCAAGGTGAGCTCCTTCGGCAACAATAGCAGCTGCTGTTTCTACTACTTCGGTAGGGAAACCAGTGGATGGTGTAAGGGCTACTATGATCTTAAGAGCTGCTTTGGGCAGTCTTTCACCGCTCCTCTTTTTGGCTTCTTTATTGATGTGTCTCACCGTGGCAGCGATCTTTTGTTCACTCAGGCTTAGTAAGACGTCTCGGAGAATGATGTGCATATGCAGCAATTGTTCTCGTTGCTGTTTTTCCCTCTCCAATTCCAATGCACCTTCATCATCATCATCACCACTACTTTTGCCATTTGTTTTACCAAACATGAAACCAGGCTCATGCATCGCTTGTTTTACGATGCTGACAGAAGCAGTTTCAGCACTCTGTATCATACCCACCCTTATTTCTTCAATAGCAGGCACCAGCAGCTCATTACTCATATCTATAGACATATTAGATGATAGCACATCAACTGCATAGTCAACAACATCTCTGAGTTTCACAGGGAGATCAGGGGCGCTGTATTGATCCAAAAAGGCTCTTTGTAACCTAGGCTTTATGAACAATACGTCAGCATCATTATTCGTATTACTAGTAGTACAAATAGTAGTAGTGTCTTTGCTTGTATGCTTGTCTACAGTGGCACTCAGGTTTAGAGTAGCTTTGAGACTACCCGTTGTCGATGGTGTTGTGACAGCAGCAGCAGCAGCAGCAGCAGCAGCAGCAGCAGCAGCATTGTCAGAAGCATTACTATTGTCAGTATCAAGTCTTGACCTACCTGCATCCCTTGGAGTCTTCTCTGTCGAGGATGGTGCACTGACAGTAGCCGATGCAGTAATTGCTGATGTTGTTGTTTGTTCTGAACCAGTAACAGCAGTAGTAGCAGTAGTAGCAGTAACAGCAGCAATAGTAGTAGCCGTGGCACTTCCAAGACTAGGTGTGATCTTCCTGACTGCAGCTCTCTTCTTCACAACACCGTCTCTTTCACTTTCTTCTTTCAGTTGTTGCTGGTGTGATCCATCCTCACCATTGATGTCTCCATTTCCAGTTGCTGCTCCTTCACTATTCAAAAAAGCAGTACGAATAACAGTATGCGTACTCATTTCCTTGACATTCGTCTTACTGCCACCGCTATGAGTGGTAGTACATTTAAACAATTGCCTAGCTTGCTCCAAGTATGGCGCACACAGTAACAAGTACCTGGCATCAACCAATCCATCAGCTAATGCCAGACTCTTTGCTATTCTCTCAACATCACTGGCATGTGTCATTCCAGGATAAACAGGTGATGATGATTGTGATTGTGATTGCTTCAATTGCCTTGGAGACAGAGCACTACTACTATTACTACTACTACTACTATTATTATTATTATTATTAGTAGTAGTAGAAGTACCATCGGGCGGCAGCAGGAGTCTCTCCAAGAATGCATCTAATAAACTTCTTATACACAAAGCCGTAGGACCGAAATGACGATTGCCTGGAGATAGAGCAGCTGATGACCTCAGCGTGCTCAGCATACCTAATACCTTGTTTACCACCCCACTGCTAGCAGTGTCACCAGTGAGAACAGAAGGAGGGAGGAGCCAGAGGTATTTGATCACCCAAGGTAGAGTACAGTGAAGGGCGCCTTTATCGAGAGATTCTCGCAGTACTACCATTAGATCTACTCTTATCCTCTGCATCATCATCATCACCGTACCGTTTTTCTCCTCTATATTATTACTGCCATTCTCCTCAGTAGTAGCTGCAATAACGATTTCTGGAGGGTAAAATGCCAAGTAAGAAAGAAAGCTTGCCAACGTACTCATAGTAACAATCTGCCCGTTCAATGCTGCAGTACCAGCTGTTGTTGTAGCAGGGAATAGTCGCATAGCAGATGCATTCAATTCTTTAAGCTTTTTAGATAAAAAGTGTGTCAAGGCGGTGTTGAGTTTGTGGCTATCTGCTGCTTCTAAAAACATGATGTACACTCTTTGGTGAGGGGGGAATTCAGATATGACTGTTAGAGAGGCAGCCATTGATTCATCATTATACATAGTAGTATTATGACTATTTGAATGCTGATGGGCCGTGGTCTTATCGTCATGGAAGAGAGCACTGACCACCTTTCTTCCCCCTCCTCCCTTACTGTTGGTGTTATGCACATACTGCTGACGATGATGGTGATTTTGTTGTTCCCCTCCTCCCACATTATTATTATTATTATTAGTATTAGTAGTAGTAGTAGTATTATTATTATTATTATTATTATTATTATTATTATTATTATTATTATGCTGTTGCTGTAACACAACATCCCTCCCACCACCTTGATTCCTCCCAACCTTACCACCACCACCACCACCACCACCATTATCAGTAAACCTCTGGGCTAAAGATTGAAACCTATTCACATTCTTCTTAGCCATTGCAGTCAACTCTGCATCCAACACTGCCTCTCCTGTAGCTGCTGCTTGCACTATAGCGGTATAAAACAATTCACAGAAATCTAGAAGATTATCTGGTCTCAGCTTGTCCAAAAGAAGGCGGGATTCTGTCTGGAGGCGTCTCAGTACCACTGCATCTACCCCTACTTGTTGTTTCTTCTTATTATTATTAATGTTATTATGGTTGCGATGTTGTTGATGTGTATATATACTCGTAGTACCAGCAGTACTATTACCAAATGATTGTCGAGCAGCATCAGCTCTCTTCATCATCCCAATCCATTCATCTCTACAATTCTCTCTATTAGTTATCCTTCTCTGTTCATCTTGGGTTCTGGACCTTCTTCCATCGTTAATTTGGGTGCCTAGCCCACTCGCTCCACCACCACCACCACCACCACTACCCCCCGCTGCTCCTCCCCCAGATAAGAGCCACACATCGTCATACAACTTTTCAGTCCTCAGCGTGTCACGTTCCATTTCTCCTAGTAATTCAGCTGCTATCATAGATATACTCATCACTCCTCCCACCTTCCTTCCTCCTATTGTACTAGCGGTCGCAGCAGCAGTACCCCTACTATTATTACCAGTACAATTAGCATTGCTTAGTTCTTTCAAAAGACGGGGACCCAGAGCTTTAATGAATCCCCTCCCAGTAGTGATGAATACCTGTCCAGCATATTTAGTAGCTACACCTCCACACCAAAAGAGAATAGCCCGGCTTTTATTAGTAGAAGGGTTGCTCTTGGTAGTAGTGGATGGGGATAATGATAATGGAGTTTGCTGCTCTTTTAATTGCAATTGGAGCTGTAAATCAGTTGGTGCAGCCAATAAGTTGAGAAGTAGTTTGATTTCAGAACCCAAGTCTATGAACAAGTGCTTGTTATTATTATTATTGTTGTTGTTGTTGTTGTTATTACTGCTATATAGAGAAAAAGGGGGTGTTCTGAGGACTGCAGCATGAAGACGAGCTAGATTCAAACCTAGGCGGGACAGCTCCGCATGGGCTGGTCTTTCTTTTATTTTTATTGTACCAGCAGTACTGGCTGTAGTAACAACAAAATCACCTTCTTCCACCGTCGGTAAGAACAATGATGTTACTCCTGACGAAGATGGTCCCCCTACAGTAATATTTCCGTCATTCCCACCTCCTGATTTCAAAGGTGACGCTTTTGAAGACATGATATTGAGCACCATTGTATCGATATCGTCTTTATCTGTTGTCCCAGTAGTAGTAGTAAAGGGCGGAGCGCCATTCATCAACATGGTTGGCGATGATGAAGATACTGCCAATCTGTTCGTACTGACACCAGGTTTAGCACTACTACCACTATCATCACCCTTGCCATCATTATCATTATCATTTGACGAAGAAGTTGACGTGGAAGGTAATACCAGATTAAGATTACTAAGCTTCATTGTCAAAGCTGCTTGTTGATTAGGCGATGATACCTCTCTCATATCCTCATCACTGACCACTATTCTACGCAACCGGGGATTAATAACTGCTGACGTCTTGAGACCAGACAAAGGAGCTGTTTGGAGGGGGATGGCATCATTGATATTGCTATCATCACCATCAGCACTATGAGATTGTTGTTCCAGTAGAACTTCTCTAGCTACTTGAGAATTAGGAGTCATTGGTTGGTCGGTAAATGCATGATCTAATGTTATACTTTGCATCTTGGTAGGGATGATCTTCTTTCTCATTGATGATGACGGTGATACAATCGCTACTACTTTCTGTTGTTGTGACGATGGAGGTGGTAGTGCTGTTGCAGTATGAATAGCAGGAAGGCGAGATGTAGAGTCGACGATAATATCTTGAAATGCTATCTTCTGAGGTCGCATCCTTCTCTGTGCAGGAGGCTGTTCTTGTTGTCGCTGTTGTTGATTATTCTTAATAGTATTATCATCAATGTTGGGAGGCCTAGAGGGATTAATGGGGCTGGGTTGGGTGGAGCCTAATGTAGGAAAATTGGCATCATCAAGGGAAAGAGCACCAGGAGCCATTCTGTTTTGTAGCTTGGCGACTTTTTGTTGTTGTTGTCGGTCTGAAGCTCTCTTGGTATGTTGAGGGTCCTTGGAGGATCGTTTGGGGGTGGTGTGGCGTGAAGGAGCTGATGATGATGGTTGCGTTCGTGTTTGGGTGTTGTTGTGGTTTTGGGAAGAAGAGAAGGAAGGGAGGGTGGCAGAATGTTGTTCTTGCTGCTGCTGCTGCTGCTGCTCAGCAGCGGCGAGGATGTGTCGGGCCTGCTCCCTGACAAACTGCAGGAGGTGAACGCAGAAGTTTTCTCGAGGATTGTGAGGGTATATATCTCTGAAAGGCGGTGGTGGGTGTGGAGTAAGGGAGGAGGAGCCGAGCCAGGCAATGGTGGTTTCAACGTCGGCGTCTTTTTGAAGCAAGGAATACAAATTGCCGTCCATTCTCGTGAATGTGCCTTGTGTTTACATCAATGCTGTATTATCAGATCTATATTGTATTCATACATCCGTACATCTTGAAATAATTGAATGAAAATGTCCAGATTTAGTAAATTTGTGCATTTTTCAAAGTCTGGAAATTTTGGAGGTCCAGTCTGTACAAACAAACATCCACTGTTTGGCACTTGCAACACACTGTTTTGATAAATGTAAAAATACATAGCGAACTAATACCATCTCAATTACATCACTGAGGCTAAAGGTAAGCACATCTCCCGCATCACACCAAAACCTGGAACACATCATTCCAGGTAAAGTTGGGCCCTACCACCCTTTCCATGTCCATCAAGCACCCAGATCACACAAACCCACCCCATACTGTTCTTTGCATACCTGAGCGTATTCCCTCAACGCAAACCAACTCGCCACATCTCTCTCCCCTACGTCGCTCTCCACACACGGCAGACTCTAATCCTGTGCAGACTCCTGTCTTCTACAACATAAAGAGAAAACACCCCTCAAGTCCTTGCACAGGTTCGCTTGTCTGCCATATCATACTTGGACATCAGCACTTTAGGGTCGGCCTAACTTCCCCAACCACCCCATTGTCTACATAGTTCCATACAAATTCTCAACACCTCATTCCCTTTCCCTTTCCCTTTCCACCCATCAAATCATACAGGTATACACACATCCATCAAATAACTAACTGACTGACTACAATATACATACTATAAAAATATAGTCAAAATGTCACTAGCCAAATCTTTAGCAATGATGGCTCCTAAATGGATCACCAGGGCAGGATGTATCAGAGGAGAAGAAGTCATCTACATCAACCCCGAATACGTCGTACCCTGCATGCGCTTCCTCCGCGATCACATCAACACGCAATTCAAACAACTCATCGATGTCACCGCTGTAGACTTCCCCTCTAGACCCCTCCGATTCGAAGTAGTCTATCATTTACTTAGCGTGTCGCACAATGCAAGACTGCGCATCAAGACGGCTACTGATGAACAGACGCCTCTGGCCAGCGTCGTCCCTGTGTGGCTGGGCGCTGGGTGGTTTGAAAGGGAGGTTTGGGATATGTTTGGGGTGTTTTTCAGTGGTCATCCCGATTTAAGGCGTATATTGACGGATTATGGCTTCCAGGGGCATCCATTGAGGAAGGATTTCCCTCTGACCGGGTATACAGAGGTAAGGTATGATGATAGTGAGAAGAGGGTGGTGACAGAGCCGGTGGAGCTGGATCAGGAGTTTAGGTATTTTGACTTTGAGAATAGTCCCTGGGAGCAGTTGCCTAAGAGCTCTTAAGAGGGTTTGGGTATTTAGTTTGGGCATCATTGGAGCACCGCCAGGGAGGGTTGTATATTTGGTATTATCTTGTTTTGTTTTAAGTAGTAGTAGTAGTAATAGTATCAGGGATACACATGGGTATAAATAGAAGAAGAAGATACTTAAGAGACAGAGACGATGGACGAGGGGGGGTACACGCCCCTTCATGAATTCATCTCTTAGTAATTGTTTTTCAAACGCGTGTGGGCTAAGAAACCTTGGCATTTGATGCTTGAATGGTATATAAGAGCAGTTCATCATACTTACTAAATCGACTAATTTGAATCTTGAGAGAGGTAAGACACGTGTAATACAAATTCGATCTTCACATCCAGCTCTTTTCCGTAAAAGGTAGAGGAAAACGGCTAATCGACACGTCGTCATAAAGTTCATTAACATATTACTCGAGTCATCCGGGTGCTGAACAACAAATCTCTCTCTACACAGACACACAATGTACTAAGTCCACTACCTGGCAAAGATGCGTCGAGAGAACCCTTCGAGAGTGTATATAGGCAGTGTATACATATTTTTTGCCTATGTACTATTATTACTATTATTTTTAGAAAAAAAAATTCCACCTAATCATAAATGTACACTTAATCTAATTCCAGACCCTAAACACTAAGTGTTACTGGTGGTAAAGACATTTCTAGGAGACTTCCTTCCAACTGTACTGTAATACACGACATGTACTGCTATCCTTGTTATATAAAACATACATAGAGCTATCCACACACCACCCAGCCCCAATATACTACTCGCATGAGTGCTAGTAGTAGTAGTAGTAGTATATTGTAATGTAGCTATAGTCATCATCAATCCCAAGGCGTTCCCGACAGGAAGATGCCTCAACGACCCACTCCCCACCGACACACCATCAAACACCATCATCACTGAACATACAGCAATAGCTGCCATTGCTGGGAGTACTATAGCTGGGGATGCGACTGATTTCAATACAGCGGTGTCCCTGCTAAATAAGAAGGCAGCCTTGGTGAGGCAGAGGAAGAGGAGAGCGGAGAGGAGGAGGCCGGTGATGGCGCCTGATGAGAGGAGGAGGAGGACTTTTGATTTGATCTTTTCTCTGTTTTTAATAGTTTGTAGTAAACTACTTTGTAGTGCCTTATTCGATTCTGATGCATCATTGCTATCATTATTGCCAATATTATTATCATCAGCTTGGTGGATCAAAGCTAGATCTCTTGCAATAGTAGACTGAGCAGCCAGGTTGAGTGGCTCAGCAAAATAACTCAAAAACCAAAACATCTGCATTGCTATTTGATGTGTTGCAGATGCAAACACTCCCAATTTTGTCGCTCTCACTGTCATTAAGAAGTATGCTGCCATTCCAAATAATGTTCTTGCTAGAATGGCTGATCCAACTGAGAAGATCTCCTTGATGGAATATATGTCGGGGGGTGAGAGAAACTTCTCCCAGTGCATTCTTATCCACTTTTGATTCTTACTACCAGTTGTATCAGTATGGCTGTGATTTAAATAATACAAGAAAGCAGCAGCAGCAGCACATTGAGCTACAACAGTAGCCAAAGCAGCCCCTGCAGCCCCTAGGCCCAGCTTCATCACCAACCACACATCCCCAACTCCATTCATCATGCCCGATGCTACTACAATCAAAAATGGGGTCAGTGAGTTCTGTTGGCCCATGCATGCCCCCGATGCAACTGCAGATATAAGGACACATGGAGCTGCTACAGCTCTGATACGGAGGTAGGAGATGCCAATGGGAAGCAGTTGGGAAGGGGTACCCATTGAGGAGAGGAGAGACGGGCCCAGGAGAAAGAGGAAGGCAGCGGCAATGCAGCCGAAGAAGAGTGCTAGCTGCATTGATGTTATGAGAGCAATACTTCCTGGAGATATGTAAGTAGATTCAGTTTTATCTATGATAGTAGCATTTGTGTTACTACTACTACTATGAGTGGATCTTGCAACGAGGTTGGTAGTGGCGATGCCGATGAATGAGAGGAGTTGGAATACAAAATTAAACAGGGCTGTTGTGGGGCCTAACGCAGCGAGTTGTAAAGATGATACCTGTCCACAACAAGCACTATCAATAAGAGACATCATAGGATCTGCAAGGACGAATCCTAGTGCGGGAAGGGCAAAGAGAAGCATAGATTTTAGCTCGGTGGTGGTGGTAATGGGGTGGTTGGGAGCAGTGTCGTCGTCAGGAGAGGATGTCGAAGAATTAGGGATTGGATGGGTGCTGGAGTATAATCGGCGTTGCTGTGGCTTATTGATCGACTTCTTGAATATTGAGTGATGAAATGGATGTAGTATTGGGGTCTTGGCAGTGGTCCAGAGAGATGTTTTCGCGATTTTGGAAAGTTTAAAATTCATCCCTAAAAAAGTTCAGTGAACTTTTTATTTAGTCTTTCTCCTCAATCATATCTGTAGGATTGGATTGCATTAGATGTCGGGCATTGATCAACATAGAAAATGGTAGCAATGGAGGTTTCAAACTGCCATTTCCCCGTTTTTCTTGCAAACTTGCCGATGCAGCTACGACAACGTCGCCGCTCGGGGAAGGCAGGGGAATGTCTTCACTTCCTGAATTAGGCATGAATGATGAAACATCTCTTCATATACAAGCTCAGATAGAAGGTAAACTATACACATAAACTCAATAACTAGGAATAAGTGCTTTGTGCAAACGTTCCTTTGAATTTCCCATCAATCAAGCCTCTCATCTCATAACTTGATATTCAAGGGGTTGATAAACGATGCCATACACTCCAGCTCAAGAATCGACTGAGTACCGAGGGTAAGTAATTCCAAACCTCGATACTATCTCGGGTTTGGAGTGGATGTTTCATGCCTGGATTGAATCAAGTGATTTACACAATGCTCACCCACATATCCCCCCTCTCTTCCCACATCAACACAGCCGTGGCAGAGGTCGAGGCAGAGGTCGAGGCAGAGGAGGACGTGGCAGAGGTCGCTCTTCTTCAGACTGGCATCCCCACTCCGACGACCACTCCGCCCTCAACAGCGACTTTGACGAAGGCCACAACCTCAACAACCTCACCATCAACGTCGATGCCCACGGTTCTCGACACATCTCCTCTTCTTCCCCTGCATCCCATCCTAGAAAACTTCCTACTGGATGGCAGTACCAAGATCCAGAGGGTAACGAACACGGCCCTTTCGCCGCCACCGACATCATCAAGTGGGTGGAAAAAGGCTTCTTTTCCACCGGTCTTCTTGTTAGGAGTGTTCAAGGTGGTGTTTCCACCAGTGACTGGACTGCATTGAGCAATGTGATGACTACTCTAAAAAGAGAAGCAGCAGTTGCAGCAGCAGTTTCCCCTTTACCACTGCCATCAGGAGGAGGAGGAACAGGCCATCATCCAATGATGGCGCCATCCGGATCTACTCCTCCTCCCCCTCCCCCTCCACCAAGGATCACTCCACCACCCCCTCCTCCTCCCCCTCCACCAAGGATCACCACCACACCATCATCTACAGCTATAACTACTACAACTCACCATACTCAACAACAACACACTCCCACATCCGCATCCCCATACTCACAACACCGTGGAGCAGGAGGAGGTGCATACCTCAACCCAACCACCACTCCCACATCTGTTCACTCCAACACTTCTTCACACAGAGATCAAAGAGGTCCCTTCTCCACTGGTGACCATCATCATCACCATCACCAACAGCATCGTTTAAGTAATGGCGATGGAAGAGGGAGCCATGCATCATCATCACCGGTTGTCACATCAACAAAGAGATGGTCATCTGGGAGGGAACCTGATTTGGAGGCAATCTATACTCCATCATCAGATCAGCATCATCATCATCATCATCAACAACAACAACAACAGCATAGATTCTCCGATGGAGGTGGTCGAGCTGGTGATAGGGATTATAATTTTTTCCCCAATAGTGGTGGAGATAGTGGTGGAGGTGAGAGAGGTGAGAGAGGAGGAAGAAGGGGGAGCGATAGATATGAAGAAGCACCATCATCAGGAAGAGGAGGAAGAGGAGGACGGGGTAGAGGAGAGAGAGGAGGAAGAGGGAGGGGAGGAAGAGGAGAGAGAGGTGGTTATGGGGGAGGAGGAGGAGCTCATCATCAAACCAGCGGCCCCCCTCCACTCCAAAAAGAACTGGCATACAAACTATTCACAGCTGAAGTCAAACAAGCAGCTGAACAACCCATGTGGAGATATATTGACCCAGAGGAGAAGATGCAGGGTCCTTTCCCCGCTGCAGATATGATCAAATGGTTTGAGGGAGGTTTCCTACAAGCTGAATTGTTGATTTGCGGTACTGAGAGGAAGGTATCCCCGCCTAATTTACCTACAAAAGATTACTTCGTGGCACTTGGAACGTGGTTGGGATGGGTAAGGACAGGGAATAGATTTGAGTCTGTGAAGTTGGATGAGATCAAGGTGAGGACTATTCCTGAGGTTATTCAGAAATTGAAGGGGGCTACGAGTGGTGGTGGTACAGAGAAGAAGGAAGAAGGAAAGGAAAAAGGAGTTACGGAAAGAGACAATGACGATGACGATGATGAAGAAGAAGAAGAAGGAGGAGGAGGAGGAGGATTTGAAGGTGATGATGATGATGATGAGGAGGAGAGTCAGGAACTTGCTGCTAATCTGGTGAAGATGGCTATCGAGAGGACAATCCCCAAGTCTGGGGAAGAAGAAGTAGCAGGAGCAGGAGAGGGCGGGGAGGCAAAGGAGGAGTAAAAAGAGGAGTAAAGAGATGCCAGATGTTTCTAAACCAAGTGTTTGTAATAATTTTCCCTAAAGTGTATTTTTAGATAGGGATCTAGCTTATCTTGGCCCTGCCAATAATTTTTAAGCAACTTGATCAGAGAAGAAGAAGGGGAGAGAGAAGCGAAGGGATGATCGTTGGGAGTCACTGTCCCATGTTGTCGTTTCAAGCATAAATAGACGTGTGCATTGCCAGGCTACTGTAGATTGAAAAGATACTGGTTATCATCACGATCAAAGCACCGAATATATCAATAAAGCCTTGCAAGGAATCGAAATCATCTTGTGAAAAAACTGATCAGGAGTAGTATACGTGTTATATTTACATAGACACAATGTTTAGAAATCAAGTATGTTGTATGGAGATGTACCACTCCCTCTAATCACATCAGTACCACAGTGATCACTCACACTTACTTCTCATCATCCCCTCACAGTATGACACTGACGTCACAACCTGGAGCCCCCAAGGCAGGATTTTCCAGGTAGAATACGCCATGGAAGCCGTCAAACAAGGTAGCGCCGCTATAGGCCTCAAATCCAAAACCCATGCCGTCATCGCCACTCTAAAACGCGCCCCTTCCGAGCTCTCATCCTACCAACGTAAAGTCTTCAAAATCGACGACCACATGGGCATCGCCATCTCAGGCCTCACTGCAGACGGCCGTATCCTCTGCAGATACATGAGAAACGAATGCCTCAGCCATCGCTTTGTCTACGACTCAGCCATGCCATTGGGTCGATTGGTCAGGCAACTGGCAGACAAAGCCCAACAGGGCACTCACTTCTCTTCCAAACGCCCTTATGGCGTCGGCCTCATCGTAGCTGGCGTCGACGAGGCAGGTCCACACATATTCTACAACTGTCCCTCTGGTAACTATTACGACTACAGAGCGTTTGCAATGGGAGCTAGATCGCAGGCCGCCAAGACTTATTTAGAAAGAGGGTTTGAAGGGTACAGGGACACAGGTGTGGATGAGCTGATTAAACATTCTTTGCGCGCTTTGCATGCTACGTTGGGAGATGAAGAGCTGACCAGTAAGAATTGTACTGTTGCTGTAGTTAGCTTAGATATGCCGTTTACTATTATTGAGGAGGAGGGGTTGCAGCCGTATTTGGAAGAGGCGTTGCAGGAGGAGGAGGAGGGTGGAGGAGGAGGAGGTGACGTGGTTGGTGATGATGATGCTGGAGGAGAGGAAGGAGCTGCTCCTATGGAAGATTAATTGAGTTGAGTATCGTACATTATGTGTATACATACTGTGTAATCTAACTAAATCAAGTAGGGTATGCTTCTTATCTCGTTGAAGAGAGAAAGGGAGTGGCAGAGAGAAATTTCAGGTTTACACATCAGTTGTTGTCGTGGTCATCTTGCTGGAGAGTTAGATGAAGATGGTAGTGATGCAAACGTCAATGGAATCGAAATAATAGGATATAATAGTTTGATTTATCATCCAAGGTGTTCTTCTCTAGATAAATCGCTTGAAACGGGACGATTTGTGAGAACATTTGAGACATATGGCATTTTCGTTGTGCCCGAAGATAGCCTACTGTAGACAGAATTTGAAACACATCGTGGTTCATCTTACATCAAACTGATAAAAACAATCTTGAAACTTATCATGGCTGCTAATTACCGGTTAGCTAGCATTCAACATCACTTGATTTTCCTCTGCCTAATCCAGTCAGGCCTATCTCTGAATGAAACCAGCAGAAGATCACCACCCAAATGGACGTGATCTAATGCAAGGTAAGACATTCCATCACCGCCAATACCCCCCCCTCCCCTCCCCCACTAAAAAAAAATGTTTCCCTCCTGGGGGGTAAGAAGAAGTCTCCCCCCCGTTTCGTCCACGCCTACCTAAATGTAACTAACAATTGCCACTAAGTCTTCCCCTTTAGAAGAGTATGAATATTACTGGGATGGGTATGAATATTACTGGGATAATGCCATTTATCCTTCTATGGTTGCAACACCTCTTGCTCCAATTACTATAGTACCTCCCACTCAGCCTGTAGTGCCACCACCAATAGTATCTGCACCTCTGCCAGCTTACACATCGAGTTATGACAGTATTACAAGCACCAATACTGGTGTTATTATTGGCGTAGTGTTTGGCACACTAGCATGTATATCCTTCCTCACTGCAGGTATTGCATTCGTCATTCATAGAAGAAGAAAAGAACAACAAGCTGCTGCTGCTGGTGGTGGTGATAATGATGATGACAATGCAAAAAAGAAAACAGATCTTGAAGGTGGTAATGGTGATAACAATAACAATAATGGCAGCAGTGGAAGTGATGGTTCTTTATCACCATACCTGCTGGTGCCATCATTCCTTCCACCATCTGCCATACTGATGACCAATGCGACTGATTCTCACCTTAGTGTTCACGCCATTGAGAACCTAAGTGAAGAAGAAGAAGGGGACGGGGAAAGGGGAGAGAGTATCGAGGTCGTTGACCAGCAAGGAGAGGTAGTCGTCATGATGGAAAGAGGTCACCACCACCACCACCGCCACAGCCATATTGATGATGATCAAACCATTAATCCGCTCCTTCCTTCTTCCTTCCCACCACCCAACATCCTCACACATGATGGTACTATTACTACCGACAGTGGCATCAGCAATACACATTACAACCGTACAGACACTTCAGCAGCATCAACAGACATACCCACTGCTCCTCCATTAGAGTCGGTACTCATAACTCCCACCACTACAACTAGAGTACTACTACTACTATTACTACCATAGCATCACCATCTCCATCCAGTGCTGGCGCAACTGCTCAAAACAGAAGACTGTTTGATCAAACTCCAAAGAGATCACTATCTGGCAGCTGTGGTAGCGGTATTCCTCAGTACATTGAGATTGATTTTCAAGATCTACAGCTGCATGAAAGACTGGGTGAAGGATCGTTTGGGTGTGTATACAGAGCTACCTACAACTTGACTTCGGTGGCAGCCAAGGTACTGATTGATCCAAGCAGAGGAGCGAAAAGAGGAGCAGGTGCTGATGAGCTTGCTAGTATTGACGAGGCACTACTCATGGAGATGGAGAAGGAAGCCAGGCTCATGGCCAGTCCAGCTCTACGACATCCCAACATCATTCAGTTGATGGGTGTTTGTTTGTATCCTCCCACCATTGTGACTGAGTTTTGTGAACGTGGCTCATTTACTCAAGTACTGTCAAAAGCCAAGTCTGGACATCAACCATTGTCGTGGAAGATGAGGTTGAACATGGCCCTTGGAGCAGCTAAAGGAATGTTGCATCTCCACTCTCGTTCACCACCTGTTGTTCATCGTGACTTGAAAAGCCCTAATTTACTTGTGACGGATAATCTTCGTGTTAAAGTTGCTGATTTTAACTTGAGCAAAGAGGGCAGTATTAATAACGAGGGTGATGGTACAGGCAGTTTGTTAGCAGACACAAATACAAATGGAGGTCCAGAGAACCCAAGATGGTTGGCACCGGAACTGTTGCTTCAAAAGGAGAAGGCTACGGCTGCCAGTGACATATTTGCCTTTGGTGTTGTCATGTGGGAGATTCTCAGCTGTGAAGTACCATGGCAAGCAGAGTCACCACTACATATTGGAATTAATATTATCAATGGGAAGCGTCTTCCTGTTCCTACTGCGGAGGATGTATGTGGGCTGGGCCCTTCAAGAGACGATGATCATCGTGGTAGTAATGGTGGTGGCCTTCAGCAAGTTGGAGATGATCCCCAACAACAGCAGTTATTACCTGGATATGATCGGTATATTGCATTATTGGAGCAATGCTGGGCTCAAGTTAAGAAAGAAAGACCGGATTTCAAACACATAACCATGGTGTTGACCCTACTGTGTAGAGCTCAAGATTCACCTAGAGGGACTTTAGTGGGGAGCACAGCATCTTCTAGAGCCAGAGAAATGGCCAGTGTTACCAGGAAGAAGAGCTCCTCTCCGTCCTCACCAACATGGAGATTTTGAATGTATAGAAAGAAGGAATGCAGGAGGAAGGAGAGGGAGAAGGATGAATCAAGTTGCAATGATCAAGATCGCTATCATATCTATATATCTCATTTTTTCCTTTCAATTTGATCATAGACTGATCTCTACATTGTTACAATACATATAGGCACACCTATACCTAAGAAATTGATTCCCATCACCCACTTCCATGATTAACTGGCTCAGTCATCCATTTCCCTCCCAAATACCTACTCACAAACTGCTCAGGAATGGCACTCTCCTGAGCATCCTCCTCTTCTTCCTCTCCATCATTATTATTATTATTACTACTACTATCAGGAAGAATAATAACATTAACTTCAGAACTCTTTGCAGTATTCACCTCACACAGCTCAACAGTTTGTCTTGGAATGTACAACTGACAACCATCAGTCTTATCTACCGCCACCGTAGGACACAAACCAGTCCATTGAATCTGTACTTTGCTACTGTTAACCACCTCACAAGAAGCCACTGTAGTGTCAAACAATAAAGCAGTACTAGTGCATTTATCAATAGCAATACTGCTGACTTTACCAGACACTTGAATGGTGCAGTTGGTGCAGTTGTAGATATAGATGGCTTGTTTCGGCTCTGTTTCTGTGATTTGGAGGTCTTTGTTGTTGGTGTGGTTTTCTACCACCCATTTTCTGCCTTGTTCACATTCCATGCGACCTATACATGTTGCTGTTGTTGTAGTACTACTACTTCTACTAGAGGGCTTATTACTACTGCCTAAATCCCACATACCAGTACCAGTACCAGTACCAGTACCAGTACCAGTACCATCTTTGGGTATATTCTTCGTCTTCATGTCGCTTGTAACCTTTTTCAATCCAGCTGTAATACCGCTCCCCTTGCCATTAATTTCAGCCAACAAAGCCCCTACACTAGTAGCACTATTATTAATAGTATTCTTTAATTTGGGTGCTGCAAGTGATCCTGGAGGAGGTGGAGGAGGAGATGGTGGAGGAGGAGGAGGAGGAGGAGGAGGAGCTCTACCACCACCATTAGTACTACTCTTACTCTTACTATTATTATTATTATTAATAGTATGGGTGCCCCATACGGGTCCAGTAGGGTAATAGTGAGCAACAAACCCCTTTAATGCCACCACCACTATTTCCTTGATAGAAGCAACCCAAGGCTGCACACCGCTATCTTTACTCTTATGTTCCAACAACACTTTATTACACCAAAACTCAGCAGCGCTCCATGCTTCGTCAATATGCTGAGGAGGCAGGGACATGCCACAACCTGGTCCGGTGTATGCAATCCATGCTAGGCATTGGGAGGCTTCGGCGACGAATTTTAGATGATTAGTACATGGCGATCTAGAAGAGCAGGAGGAAGAGGAGGTCATGGAGGAGAGGTCTGCAAGAGTGGAGGCCAATGGGGCCAGAACTGATTGAGATTGAGATGAGGTGGGTTGGGTGTGGGGATGTGATTCCATGGCTTTGATGATATCTAGTTGTTGGGAGAATGCTTTTGAGAAGAGTGATATGGCTGAATGTACGGAGGGGTCGGCTGAAGATGTGTTGGTGAGGGTGGTGGAGATGGGTGGGAGAAGGGAGAGGACGGTGGAGGAGAAGGCGGTTGACGGAGGAGCAGTGGTGGACGGTGCAGATTTGGTTGTTGTTCCATTGGTTGGAGCGTGTGATGAATTAATGGGTTGAGTGGTGGTAGTGAGGTTGGCCTGAGATGGTTAAAGGAAGGAGATGGATGGTGAGAAACGACTTGGTTGAATAGATGATGGAAGAAAAGATATTGGGTATTATTCTACCTCGAAAGACTCCAACTTCAATGCCACGGCTTCTAATCGGGCCACTATACTCTCCATTTTATTCAGATGAAATGTTAGATTTAATGAGAGTGAGAGAAACGAGCATCATTTGAAATCCTGTCTCTCAATGTTCAATGTCCACTTTTCGAGGGCAATAAAATATGGCAATTTACTACTCGCTGCTTCATTGATACCTCACCACTTCAATTCAATGTCGTAAATTACGAGAAATGCAGTCTATTATAAATTGATATGCAAGCTGTAGACCATAGAAAGAGGTTCTGAAAGTGATCTGAGAAAACGTGGGGAAAGATGTCTCTCAATCTCCTTCCCAAGAAGTCCTGGAACGTCTACGGTCGAGTGCAACAAGACAAAGTCACCGTGGATGAAGCCAAGCATGAAGCGGAAACCAACGCTGCCCGAAAGAAACAACTTTCTGCCGACAAGGAATATCGCCGACATCTACTCCTTCAACGAGCGACAGGCCAACAACCACAACAACAGCACATAAACTTATTTGAACAACAACAAGAACAAAAGGCGACTCACCACAGCCCCATACAACAAGATGTTCATCCTATAAAGAGAAGAAGAGTAGAATCCAACAACAACAATGATACCAAGGTACATAACCAAGACGCTCAACCACCACCACCATCAGATGAACGATTCCGCCTAGCCCATAGCAGCAATAACGATAGTATGCCCTGGTACATTCAACACCCAAACCAACCGAGTAGAGAAGAAGCACAGGCACAGTTAGATACATGGAAGAGAAATGCAATACAAGCTTTACAAGGTCAAGATAATGAAGAAAGAGATGCTGATGTTGTTGTTGGGGTGAAGGAGAAGAAAGGGAAAAGGAGGAAGAAGAGCAGGAGGAGAGATAGTGAGAGTTCATCTGGTAGTGGTGATAGTGGCACTACTCATACTACTCGAGGTGATGAGAAGAGGAGGAGCAGTCAGAGGAGGAGGAGAGTAAGAGAGAGGAGTAGCAAGAAGAAGAGGAAGAAGAAGAAGGAGAAAGAAGGTAGATAAGCTACGGGGAGGCGCCCGATCTATATATATAGAAAAGCCCTGTTTTTCTTTTAAATATAATAAACCCCTGATAGCGCGGTTTGCAAAGTTGATGGCCATTTTGGCTGCGTAAGATGTGTCCAACATGCCATGCTACCTGATCTAAAATCTCACCTCCATTCTCCAATGGAGAATAAGTACTCCTGCTGGGGAGCAAGTGGGGAGAGGTGGTGGTGGTGGGCGAGGGGAGAGAGAGCAGTCGGTGGACAAGTTTGGGAGCTCCTCGAGTGCTTTGTTGATGGCATCATAAAAGTGAATTAGGGGCTTAAACGTCAAGAACTTCCAATATAAAACCTATATTGATATAACTTTTGCATTAAAGATGAATAATTACAACACTTAGGTCGCAGAGCGGCGGCTATGATTTCGCTCATTGTCTTCCATCTGCTGATCGCAATCTTACCAGCTTTGACCAATCCAATCATTCTTCCTTTTCCGGGAAACCATACTTCAAGGCATTTACTCCAAGGTACATTCAAAGACCAGACTAACGAGAACCCCTCCCCAAAAAGGAGTACACATAGAAGAACCCTCCTTCCCAAGGCTCTCTTCCCGCGT